>Ga0180009_10000033_pt1 | contig 248765 bp, 222 predicted proteins | sample OS_PC_MetaG_FD_123537 | JGI IMG/M metagenome (GOLD analysis project Ga0180009, IMG submission 123537) | Groundwater microbial communities from the Aspo Hard Rock Laboratory (HRL) deep subsurface site, Sweden - OS_PC_MetaG | ecosystem: Environmental > Aquatic > Deep subsurface > Groundwater...
CGTCGTAACCCAGGGAGAAGTGGCGATGGTGACAGAAAATCACCCGAAAAGAGGTGAAAAAAACAAAAAAGTGCAATAATTTGAGGCGCTGCCAGGGTAATTCTGCTATTTTTTGGGCAATTTTCAGACGAAATTGGGTAAAGTTTCGAATTTTCGGAATTATTCAACGCCCTCTGTAATTGCCCGGTTGGGATAAGAAATTGATGGTATTATGTAAAAATCATGCTATAATGTACTTATCATTCCCTATTTGATAAGGAGAAATCATGAAATTAAGCGCACCCAAGAATATTGTTTGGGTCATTTCTTTAATCCTCGGCGTCCTCGGCATCCTTTCTGTCTTGGTGCCGATCCCCTTTGTGTCTGATTATAGTTTTTGGTTTGTTGGGATCGCATGGGTTCTGTTGATCCTGGCAACTTTCCTCAAAGGACTATAAATTCGGTAGCTGGTTTTTGAAATTGATTGACCGCTTTTGACGTAGCGCGGTAAAATTTATACGATCATCTATCAGCACATCATGTTAGTCCAGCAACATGATGTGCTTCTTTTTAATGCTTGCATCTACCAGAATTGTAATTTCCTGAATATCTCCGGAGTTTCACGAATTATTTCTGTTTGATGTAAAATTATTGCCTTGCCTATTTCACCACCTTAGAAGCACGTCAAGTTTCCAGTATCTACAATTTATTAGATTTTTATACTAAATATTGACACTGAAAAATACGCATGCTATAATTCGGATGATTAAAAAATAAGATAATTAGGATAATATTGGATAATAATGTCCAATCACCACTGAGGAGTATGGATGTCAGAACTGACAATTAAGAACCTGCATGTTTCAATTGAGGATACCCCAATCATCAAAGGTTTGAACCTTTTTGTCCGACAAGGGGAAGTCCACGCGATCATGGGACCGAATGGCACCGGCAAATCAACGCTGGCTTATGCGGTGATGGGGCATCCAAATTATGACATCACCGAGGGCGACATCCTGATTGACGGCAACAGTGTTCTCGATATGGCACCCGACGAACGTTCCCGGACTGGCATTTTCCTGGCATTCCAATATCCCGTATCTATCCCCGGCGTAACCGTTGCCAATTTCTTGCGAACGGCTGTTAACGCTCGCAGGCGGCATGCTGAACCACCTCAAGATAATATCTCCGTGTTGGATTTCCGCAAACTGCTGAAATCAAAGATGGATCTTCTCGAAATGGAGTACTCCTTTGGTGGCCGCTACTTGAACGAAGGTTTTTCCGGCGGCGAAAAGAAACGCACCGAAGTTCTGCAACTCGCTGTCCTTGAACCTGCTTTTGCGATCCTGGATGAGACCGATTCCGGACTGGATATTGATGCTATCCGGATCGTCTCCGAGGGTGTGAACGCGCTCAGAGGACCTAATATGGGCGTGATGGTGATCACGCACTACCAGCGGATATTAAATTATATCCAACCCGACTTCGTGCATATTATGTTCGATGGGCGGATCGTTGAATCTGGCGGGAAGGAGCTTGCGTTGCAGCTGGAAGAGCAGGGTTATGATTGGGTGCGCGAAAAATACGGTCAGCCCGCAACAGCATAAAAAAAGGTATATCCGGATGTCTTCTATGGAAAAAAAACCGAAGACTGATTTTTTAAATGAATTAGATGAATATCAATTCGGTTTCAGCGACCCCGAGACTTTCGTCTTTAGGAGCCGGAAAGGTCTGGACGAAGAAGTCGTCCGTCAAATCTCGGCTATTAAGGGCGAACCAGCGTGGATGCTCGAATTCCGTTTGAAGGCGCTCAAGCACTTCCAGCAACGGCCGATGCCAACCTGGGGTGCTGATTTGAGCGATTTGGATTTGGATGATATTTATTATTATGTGAAACCGACTGAATCCGAAGGACGGACCTGGGACGATGTCCCGGAGACGATCAAGAACACCTTCGATAAATTAGGCATCCCCGAAGCTGAACAGAAATATCTGTCTGGGGTCGGGGCGCAATATGACTCGGAGATGATTTACCATAATGTCCAGGAGGAATTAAAGGAAAAGGGTGTCATCTTCTTGTCGATTGAGGATGGACTGAGAGAACACCCGGATATCTTCCGGGAATACTTCTCCACTGTTATCCCAATCCAGGATAATAAATTTGCCGCTTTGAATAGCGCTGTTTGGTCCGGTGGGTCTTTTGTGTATGTTCCACCGGGCGTAAAGGTTGAACTGCCCCTGCAGGCATATTTCCGTTTGAATATGGCTAATATCGGTCAGTTTGAGCGCTCGCTTATCATCGCAGATGAGGGCGCCCAGGTGCATTATGTCGAAGGCTGCACAGCCCCGCTTTATACCACAAATTCATTTCACTCCGGCGTGATCGAGATCGTGGTCAAAAAAGACGCCCGTGTTCGTTATACGACCATTCAGAACTGGTCCAGTAATGTCTATAACCTCGTCACCCAGCGCGCCAAAGTTTATAAAAACGGTACGATGGAGTGGGTTGATGCCAACCTCGGTTCGAAAACTACGATGAAATACCCTTCGTGTTACCTGCTGGAATCCGGTGCGCATGGCGAGATCCTTTCAGTGGCTTTCGCCGGTCCCGGTCAACACCAGGACGCTGGTGGAAAAGCCATTCACTTTGCCCCAAATACCAGCAGCAAGATCACTTCAAAATCGATCAGCCGCGGGGATGGGCGTTGTTCTTACCGGGGTTTGCTCAAAGTCTACCCGGGAGCGGAAGGATCAAAATCGAATGTGGTTTGCGACGCGTTGCTTCTGAACCGTGAGTCACGCTCTGACACGTATCCGTATATTGAAGTGGATGCCCAGGATGTCACACTGGGACACGAGGCAACTGTTTCCAAGGTCGGTGAAGAGCAATTATTCTATTTGATGAGCCGTGGACTGAGCGAGGAAGAAGCGACGACGATGGTCGTTTCAGGTTTCATTGAACCGCTTGTCAAAGAGCTCCCAATGGAATATGCCGTCGAGATGAACCGTCTGATCCAGTTACAGATGATTGGCTCCGTAGGCTAACAAGAAAGCAGAAAGAAACCTTAATGTCGAATGCGCCTAAAATAATCTCCCGACGAAAAATAAGTCGACACCTTCAGACAGTAAAGAATTTTGAATTCAGTAAAGACATGGTGCCTGAATTAATGGACGCCCGGCTGCAGAATTACCATGATTCGGCCTGGGAATCTTACGAATCCTTGCCCTTTCCCACCTTGCGAGATGAACCCTGGCGCCGGACGGATATCCGCGGGCTTAATACAACAGAATTCTCCTTACGGGGCGCCGGTCAGTGTCTGCCACAACCTCCGGCTCAATTGCTTGGCCCCATCACCACCGGTGATGAACGCGCCGGGCAGATTGTGACGGGTATTGCAGAATCTTTCCGGTCATTGGCTCCAGATTTACAGGAGCAGGGTGTGGTTTTCACGGATTTCCATACCGCAGAAGTTGAAAACCCTGACCTGGTTGATGAGCTTCTGGGACAGATCGTATCTCCCTCAGAAGATAAATTCACGGCTTTGGCTGCTGCATTGGCTTCAGATGGTGTCTTTTTGTATGTCCCCAAAAACGTAGTCATTGGGCAACCCTTGCATAGCCTGTATTGGGGCGCGGGCGAGAATCAAGCGTTCATCAACCATCTCATTATCTGGCTGGAAGAAGGAGCACAGGCAACCTTTGTCCATGAATCGGCTTCACCTGACACGGATCATGATACCCAGCTTTTCCATGATGGGATTGTGGAGGTCCATGTCGGGCGAAATGCGAAACTCAACTTCGTCGAATTGCAGTCATGGGGGAAGAACGTCTGGTCATTCACCCGGGAACGCGCCCGCGTGATGGCGGATGGCAACCTTGAGTGGATCTTCGGCGCGATGGGAACCCATCTGACGAAAAACTTTTCAGACATAGACCTGGTGGGGCCCGGTGCGATGGGCAGGATGTCGGGCTTTTATTTCGCCAACGGCAATCAGCACCTGGATCATGATACCCAGCAGAACCATCTGGCTCAAAATACCACCAGCGATCTTCTGTATAAAGGCGCCCTGATGGATGAAAGCCGTTCGGTCTGGCAGGGGATGATCTATGTGGCGCCGGGCGCGAACGGCACGGATGGCTATCAAGCTAACCGCAACCTGATCCTCAGCAAACAGGCACGGGCTGATTCTATCCCCGGGCTTGAGATCCTCACGGATGATGTCCGCTGCTCCCACGGTGCGACGGTCGGTAAGCTTGATGAGGATTTGCTTTTCTACCTGGAGAGTCGCGGCATTCCACAAAAAGAAGCTGAGGAGCTGATCGTAATGGGCTTTTTTGCGCCTATTATGGAGCGTATCCCGTTTGAAGGTGTGCAAGCGCGGTTCGCCAAAGCCATTCAGGATAAGATGAGCAACCGGTAAAAAACCGTTCATATACGCTGTTAATAGAAAAAATCATTCATTTCTGCTACAATAGATACGTTGATATTACACAAGAAAAAATGTTATTGTTTAATGATTCAGGAGGATTAATGGCTAGATCACCATTTATGAGACCACCAGAAGAAGATAGCACCTATCAAGTTGGGGATCCCGTTGAGGTTTTTTGCGACCACGAAAAGGATGGCGACCGGATCCGGGATTGGGTGAAGGGGATTGTCGTTCAGGTGGATGAAAAAATGGTTGCGGTGCAATTCCGTACGAATGTTTACCTGACCGATGGGTGGATGGTTCCGGACCACATCTTATGGTTCCCCTTCGACTCCAGCCTTATCCGGCAAATGAAGAAGGATTCTGCCCGACCGACAGGGTATCAGTCCAGTTAAATTAAAGAATTCTACTTGTTATCATTATGGCGGTCATGAATTGCTGACCGCCATTTTCTACGGATGGAAGAACCATGGCTGAGATCACATATTATCCCTTATGTTCCACAGTAGACCTTCCTCCAGGGGAGCGCTTATTCATTGAACTGGGTGATGACCCGGTGGTGGTATTCAATATCACCGGTGATTATTATGCGATTGCGGATATCTGCACCCACGACCAGGGTCCATTGGGCGAGGGGGAGGTGGAGGACCACCAGATCATCTGCCCGCGGCATGGCGCCCGATTTGATATCAGGACAGGGGAAGTGCTCACTTTACCAGCGGTGAAAGGCGTCGTGTCTTATCCGGTTCGGGTGGTAGATGGTATGGTTGAAATTGGCATTGAGGAATAACGGGTAAATTTTTGTAAATGAAAAACGGCTGCGTCTGAAGCAGCCGTTGTGGTTTAATACTCCTTGTCGCCAAACTGACCGACAATCCTCAGGATATCAAATCCTTCTGCGAAGGGTCTTTCTGCGAGGGCGCCATGCCGGATGGCGGTGGCATGGATGATGTTTTCATCGAAATAGTACTTATCGGTATAGGTCTCATATGCCTTCAGCGCCCGGATCTTCGTTTGGACGCCTCCTTCAGAGACTTCTACCAGGAAATCAGGGAAAAAGCCATAACTAGAACGGAGGACGTCAAAACCCAGCAGAGTGGTGCCCCTGAAGGCACGAAGAGCCTCATCGGTGATCGTTTTATGATCCTGGTGAATATCCCGGGCGGTGTGAACGAAGACCACTTCCGGGTGGAATTGTTCTTTCAAACCAATCATCACTTCCAGGATCTCCTGCCTGGCGGCTTGAAAGCGGCGGGTGGTGAAATCATGCAGGATGGCGTTTTCGGGTTTGACCCCGAGGATGCCCATGCTGGCTTGGTATTCCTGCACCAGGTTGTTGTGGGAGGGATTCTCCTGATTGTCGGAGAGGGTGACACACACCACATTGGTCTGGTCTGCGATATCCGCAATCAATGCGCCGCAGCCCAACTCAATATCGTCCGGATGCGCGCCGATGAAACAAACAGTTTCTCCGAAAAAAGTCATATTATGATTCATAGGTGCCTACTTCTTAGCCAGGAAACCGCCAACCACTTTGGTCATCACCAACTCTCCGTCACGTTCGAACCATTGCTTTGCAACCTTGGCAATTTTTGTCATGATCTCTGCAAAATCTTCTTTGGTCTGAAAGAAGGAGTTCCACAACAAGCGGTCCTCGGAAAGTGAAGCCCGGGTATAAGCCAAGAATGGTTCCACTGTTGGGAAGGCGAGGGGGTTCTCGAAAACATTCACTTCTACATCTACATCGGAAAATTGATCTTTGATCGTATCAAGGATCTCTGATGCATAACGGGAGCTGCCGGGCATGGGCGGGATCTCTTTGCCTGTAGCTTCTTCGATGATGTCATAAAACATCTGCTTGTTTTCCGGCATCGGACCGGTGGTAAAAAGAGTGCCACCGGGTTTCAATACCCTGTGCATTTCCTTGATGGTGAAGGGGATATCCTCGGCATAATAAATGGCGAAGGAGCATGATACCAGATCATAGGTTTCGTTCGAGAAGGGGAATTCCTTATTGAAGTCCACGGTTTGGAATGTAACTCTATTCCCCAATTTCCGGTTTTCTTCTTTTGCTTTCGCCAGCAGGTCTTCTGAAACATCGCCACCGGTGATCTTGGCTTTCCCACTGAGATGTGCCAGGTAGGAGAAGCATTGCTTGCCAGCGCCGCAGCCAACATCGAGGATGGTCATTCCCTGTTCAAGGGGCAGGACTTCCAGCATCCATTTGTCGATGTCCCGTGCGCCGTAGGCATCGTGGATGTTGATCCGGGTGAGTAAGTCGCTGGTTGTTTCCTGGTAATCGATTTTCATGTGGATTCCTTATTTCTAGTTGTTAATTTCGCAGCTAAGTATAGTAGAAAAACAGCATAACGGTCAAGCGCTCAGCAAATCCTCGGGAGGATCTCACCGGAGAGCATATCGAGGATCCGGGTGGTACCGAAGGGTGTTTGGAGGAGTACCTGTTCCGGATCCTCTGAAAAAACTGCACCAATGCGCGTAGCCATAGTTCCATAGGGAGAAGTTCTTAGTGTTTCTAGGGCTGCTTCCGCTTTTTCTGCCGGTAAAATCACGATCACTTTGCCTTCATTTGCCAGGTAGAGAGGGTCGAACCCCAGCATTTCACAGGCTATTCGGACATCCGGCTTGATCGGGATGGACTCTTCCTGCAGCCGGATGCTCACCTGGCTCTGGCACGCAATCTCTTTCAACGTTGTTGCCAGACCGCCGCGGGTAGGATCGCGTAAGACATGCACCTCAGGGATTTTTTCGAGAAGCTCACCAATCATGTGATTAAGGGGAGTGATATCCGATTGAATATCAGATTCGAATCCCAGGTCACCGCGGGCTTGCAGAACGGCAATTCCGTGATCGCCCAGGGATCCGGAGATCAAAACCGCATCACCCGGCTGGGCGAATTGACCGCCGATAGTTCGTCCTTGAGGGATCAGGCCGAAACCGGCAGTGTTGATGAATACCCCATCAGCTTTCCCTTTTTCGACCACCTTGGTATCGCCCGCAACGATCTGGACATTCGCTTCCTGACAGGCTTCAGCCATGGAATCTATGATCATGATTAATGAATCCATTGGGAAACCTTCTTCGAGGATGAACCCTGCTGTAAGAAAGACAGGTGTGGCACCCAGCATCGCTACATCGTTGACCGTGCCACAAACTGCCAAACGGCCAATATCACCGCCGGGGAAGAAAAGAGGTGAGACAACGTGGGAGTCTGTCGATACGGCGATTTGTTCCGTTTGTCCTTTGAGCGTTAATCTGGCAGCGTCATTTCCTTCAGCCAGGACGGCATTACCGATCCGTGATTTAAAGATATTCTGGACCAGGTCGTGGGTCATTTGCCCGCCGCTGCCATGACCGATCACGATGGTGTCGGTGTGGCGGTGCGGGATCGGGCATACCGGTCCTTGCATTTGGATGGGTTCGATATTCTCTCGGGTCATTGTTTCTTCCTGCCATAGTGGTAATAGGCGGCACATGCGCCTTCCGAGGAGACCATCGGCGCGCCCAGGGGAGATTGGGGAGTGCATAAGGTGCCAAAGGCGGGACATTCAGAAGGTTTCTTCAACCCCCGGAGGACCTGACCGGCAATACATATCTTGGATTCTTCAGTCTGGATTCGGCCGGTGTCAAATCGTTGGGTGGCGTCAAATGCCTGGTAGTCCTCCCGCAATCCATAGCCGCTCTTTGGGATGGTGCCGATGCCACGCCAGTTTCGGTCGACGGGTTTGAAAACACGGTCAATCAGTTTTTGAGCTGACTGGTTGCCTTCATAGGTGACCGCTCTGGGATAGGCATTCTCAACCTCAGCACGACCTTCTTCGAGCATCTCCACGGTCTGGAGGATTCCATTGACCAAATCCAACGGTTCAAATCCGGTAACAGCGATTGGCGTCTGATATTGTTCTGCGATGGGGGGATATTCCCAATAGCCCATCACGGTGCAAACGTGTCCGGCAGCCAGGAAACCCTGGATTCTGTTATCCGGGCTGGCGAGAATGGCATGCAAGGCAGGTGGGACAAGCACATTGGCTGGAAGGATCGAGAAATTCTCCAAACCCAATTTTTCTGCCTGGATGACAGCCATCGCATTGGCGGGAGCTGTTGTTTCAAAACCGATGGCAAAGAATACCACCTCGTTGTCCGGGTTTTCCCGAGCGATATTAACAGCATCCAGTGGCGAGTAGACAACACGCACCTGTCCGCCCGAAGCTCTGACGGAGAATAAATCGCCTTCCGAACCGGGGACGCGCAGCATATCGCCGAAGGAGGTGAAGATCACATCCGGTTGGCGTGCGATCCATAAAGCCTGGTCGATTAACTCAAGGGAGGTCACACAGACCGGACAACCCGGGCCGTGGACCAGTTCAATCTCCTTGGGGAGAAGCTGGTCCAGGCCATACTGCATGATGGCGTGCGTTTGGCCACCGCAGATCTCCATTAATGCCCACGGGTGGGTCACGCGCTGGTGGATCTCATCCAGCACTCCCTTGACAAGTTTCGCGTCGCGGTAACCCGCCAGGAAATCAGGAGTTGCTTTTTCAGTCACTGGGATTCAAGTCCTCTTGCTTTGCCAGATCAGACATCTCCTGCAGCATTTCAAGTGTTTCTTGAGCATCTTCTTCGCTGAGCAGGTTCAAAGCAAAGCCGGCGTGAACGATAGTCCAGTCACCCGGTTTGGCATCCGGGATGACTTCAATGCAGGCTTCACGGCTCACACCACCAAAATCGATCTTCGCCATTTTGGTACCGTGGTCTTCATAAACAGAAAGGATTTTTCCGGGTATTCCCAAGCACATAGCTTACTCCTTGTTATTCTTATACCGATAAGCGGCGATCAACGCCTGTCCGAAGGCGACACAGCCATCATTGGGGGGTGTCTGCCGGTGGATTAAGGGGGTGATGCCGTTTTTGTTTAATAGGTCCATGGTCTTCTTGAGCAGTAACTGGTTTTGCCAGACACCGCCTGAAAGGACCACCTGGTGGATAGCGCTGTCTTTTTGGATCGTCTGTGCAATTCCCAGGGATAATTGTGCAATTGTGTTGTGGAAACGTGCTGAAATGACCGGGGTTGTTTCGCCATGTGAAAGGTCGTGTAATATGGCTTCCAACAAAGGTTTCACATCGATCAGATGATCATTTATCCGCCATGGATAATACCCTAATTCGTTTTTATCAGCTACTGTCTCCAATTCGATGGCAGCCTGGGCTTCATAGGAAATGGCTTCCCGAATGCCCAGCAGAGCCGACACGGTATCAAAGAGCCGCCCCATGCTGGAGGTCAGGGGTGCGTTGACCCCCTTCTCTAGTTGATTTTTCAGCACATTGCGTTCTACCACTGGAAGGGTTTGGACGGGTGCCAGGGTTTCATCCCAGAGGAGACCGTAAGCCCACAGCGTGCTCAAAGCCATCCGGGCAGGCTTTAGGATGGTGACGTCACCGCCAGGTAAAGGGACGGGTTTGAGATGATAGGGGCGTTCAAACCTTATGCAATTCCCAAGGAGTACTTCACCGCCCCAGATGGTGCCATCACTGCCATAACCCGTCCCGTCAAAAATCAACCCAGCGACTTTGTCGTGGGGTGAGAGACCATTTTCAATCATACAGGCAGCGAGATGGGCGTGATGGTGCTGGATCGGGAAGCGGGGAATGCCCTCTGAGGTGGCTCTTTCAAGAGCATAGTGGGTTGAGAGATAATCCGGATGCAGGTCATAGGCAATCGCTTCCGGACGGATGCGAAAAAGGGATTTGTAATACCGGATAGCATCCTGAAAGTCCTGGTAGGTTTCCCAGTTTTCCATCTCTCCGATGTAATGGCTGAGGAAGGCATATTTATCCCGGGTCAGGCAAAAGGTATTCTTCATTTGCGGTCCGACAGCCAGGATTTGGGGAACTGATTCGGAAAGGCGGATCGGATTAGGGGCGAACCCTCGAGCGCGGCGGATGGGATAAGGAGCTTCATCAACGACGGCGAAGACTGAATCATCAATCCGCATATGAATGGGACGGTCATGCATCAAAAAGGCATCAGCAATCCCGGCAAGTTGTTTCCGGGCTGCCTGGTTTGCGTGGATGACAGGCTCCTCTGTTAAATTTCCGCTGGTCATCACCAGTACCTCCGGATACCCTTGACCAGGTTCTAATAGCAGAAGGTGCAGGGGTGTGTAGGGAAGCATGAAGCCCAGGTTTACCTGTCCGGGAGCGACCGTTTCAGCCAGGTTGGTTTTGGGTTGCTTTGGCATCAAGACGATGGGTGATTGAGGACTTTTAAGCAATTTTTCAGCTTCTGGCGTGATCTCGACGTATTTCTTAATAGTCTCCAGGTCAAATGCCATTAATGCGAAGGGCTTAGCCGGGCGATATTTACGCTGCCGTAACCTTGAAATTGCATCAGGGTTGGTGGCGTCACACGCCAGATGGAAACCGCCCAACCCTTTGATCGCCAGGATCTTGCCCTCAGCTAATAAGCGGCGCGCTTCTTGAATGGCGGCGTCTTTTTTAGCATGCGTTTCACCCGGAATGATCTCCAGCCAGACCTGCGGACCGCAAACAGGGCAGGCAACAGGCTGGGCGTGGAACCGGCGGTCGCGGGGATTTTTATATTCCTCCCTGCAATCTGGGCACATTTCAAACCCGGACATGGTTGTGTTGGGCCGGTCATAGGGAATATCTTTGATGATGGTAAAGCGGGGACCGCAATTGGTGCAATTGATAAAGGGATAACGATAACGCCGGTCATCGGGGTTGAACAACTCTGCCTGGCATTGGCTGCAGATGGCAACATCGGGGGAGACCGGGATAAAATCCGACCTTTTATCCTTACTAGAGACGATCTTGAAGCCCTCCAATGCTTGGGTTGGAATTTCCCGGGTATCAATAGAATCGATCTGCGCCAGCGGGGGAGCAGAATCAGGGATTGTGGAAATGAATTTATTCAGGTTAATTTCATCACCCGTCACCTCAATATCCACACCACTGGCGGAATTGCGGACCCAACCAACCAGGTTGTGGTTCAGCGCCAGGTTGTAGATAAAAGGGCGGAATCCGACACCCTGGACGATGCCATTGATGTGGATGTGACGGCTGGACTTGGGCATGGGAATATCGATTAACTCTGGCGGATCTTTGTCTTCAACCACTCAAGCCAGGCATCGATTCCCTCACCGGATTTGCAGGAAACAGCAAAGGTTTGGAGACCAGGATTGAGCATTTCCACACCTTGGCGGAAATAGTCCATATCAAAATTGACGTACGGCAGCAGATCAATCTTATTGATGATCAGAACCTCCAGCCCACGATAGATGTTGGGGTATTTATAAGGCTTATCGTCACCTTCCGGGGTACTGGCAATCAGGATATTGCTATGGGTACCGAGATTGAAGGCTGCCGGGCAAATGAGGTTGCCGACGTTTTCCACGATCAATAGATCAAGCGTGGGCAGTGGGAGTTGATCGAGGGCATTCTCGACCATGATCGCGTCGAGATGACATTCGCCACCGGTGTTGATTTGAACAACGGGCATCCCGGCAGCGCTGATCTTATCCGAATCGATTGTTACCGGTGCTGTGTCGCCTTCGATCACGCCGATTTGAACCTTTTCTTCCAATAGTCCTTTAATAGTGGCAAGGATAAAACTGGTTTTTCCGGCACCCGGTGAAGCCATCAGGTTGATTGAATAAGCACCGGCTTCATCAATCCGGCGCCGGTTCTCATTAGCCAGCCGGTCGTTTGCACTCAGGATTTTTTCAACGATTCTAATGCGTTTTTCAGTCATAATTTATCTTTGAATTTCTATACTATCGAGATTGAATTCATCACCCGATACGACGCGAATTCGGGCACTCTGGCAGTTGGGGCAGGGAATCAGGTCGTCCTCCAGTGTGTAATGAGTATCGCATTCCAGGCAAACCATTTCAGCAGGAATACGTTCAAAATGCAGCGTTGCGTTTTCACAAAGCGTGTCTTTGGAAATCACGTTCCAGTAGAATTGGATGGAATCGTCAACAATGCTTGAAAGATTCCCGATCACCAGATAGATGTCAGTGACTTTCTTTGCCTGAGCCTTTTCGGCATGCTTGCAGGCAATTTCAAGCACGCTTTCTGTTACTGAGAGTTCATGCATCGGATAATTATAATACTTTTATGATAAAAATTGTAGTCTTAGGGGCTATTCGTCACCCTGACAGGAGATCAATTCCAAGAGATGCAGGCGGTGTGTCAGCAGACGAGAGGCGACAATGTTCGCCAGGCGGCGCATCATGATAAAACCGAGGTCGCAGTCGGTTTCGCAGAGTTCCATCAGGGTCTCAGCTTCAAACACGAGGAGTGTGGCGTGTTCAGTCACTCGAGCTGTACTGGTTTTCTGACGCACAACGGGTGTCATGCTGGACCAACCGATCACATCCAGGGACTCAGCGGTGAAGATAGGCCGGGAGCCGTGACCGGGAACAAAACTCTCGAGGAGGACCTTGCCTTCCAAAACGATATAGAGAAAGGGATGCTGTTCGCCTTCTGCGAAGAGCACTTCTCCGGATTCAAAGGAGCGTATATCGGCGATTGATGAAAGCCGCTGGATGCTCTCGGAGGATAATTCAAGAAACCAGGGGATGGATTTTATTGTGGTCGTGATAACTGCCTGATTGAGCATTAATAACCCTTGTCAAAGTAAAAAATTACAATTTACCACAGATTAAAAATACTTCTGTTTGTCCAAAATTGAAATTGTATTATGTCATCATGCCTATGTGACAACAGTCACGCAAGCCGGGTCACTGATTGACCCAAAGCCAAATGCGTTCGGAAGCTTCTTCTGCCAGAGCGGCAGTCTGTGGGCTGAGTTCCCGTTCAAATTGGAAGTGGAATCCGCGCACGGAGACGAGGATGGCTTCCGGAATGTGGTCGTAAAGGGTCGCGGAAATAGAAAGCACCGTCTTGGGAGACATGTGATGCGTCAGCGGCGATTTCTCATATTCCGGATCCAGCTTCATCCAGGATATTTGTTCGGGGATATCGGATGTGTGAGCATCAACGAAGCAAACCCGCTCATAATGCGAGATGGTTTCCGCAAGTTCCGGATAGATCTGGAGGATAAAGAGCAGGTCAACCTGCCCGCTTTCGATCTCAATGGATTCTCCCGGGTCATCCGGCACCGTGTGGCCGAGACGTTCGGCTAAATTTTTCAGGATGTGCCAACCCACACCATCATCCTGACGGTCTGCATTGCCATACCCAATGATGAATGTTTCTGCTTGCATATGACCAACCCCAAGTAGCGTTAAAGATGACGAGATCCCCTCTTTCCTGTTATCCAGAAAGGAGGGGTTTGAATTTAGCTAGAGTTTGACGTAATCAATCACGTTTGAGCGTTTGGGTGACTTTACCTTTGGCATCCATCACATCGATCTTAATGGGCATCTGGCCGATGGCATGGGTTGAGCAGGAAAGGCAGGGGTCATACGCCCGGATAGCGGCTTCCACGCGGTTGAGCATGCCTTCCTGGACTTGAGGACCTTTAACATAGGTCTTGGCTACGGAGTCTACAGCTTCGCTCATTGCCCAGTTGTTATGCCCGGTGGAAACAATCAGATTAACACGTTCCAGCTGGCCATTGGGTTTTGCCCAATAATGGTGGAATAAGGTGCCGCGTGGTGCTTCGATCACGCCCACGCTTTCGCCTTTGAAGTCATATTTCCTGTTGAGGATGTCGTTGCCCATCAGATCCGGATCCTCGAGGAGTTCCCGGGCTCGTTCAATGGCAAAAAGAGTCTCGATCAGGCGGGCATAGTGATAGTACAGGGTGTGGTAGACAGGTTTACCATCGTTGATCTGGCGGTAGACCTCGAATTCTTCCTGCGCCAGGGGTGTATCGATCTTTTCAACCACATTCAAACGCCCCAGGGGTCCAACACGATAGACGCCTTCCGGCCACCCCATCTTTTTGTAATAGGGGAATTTAAGATAGGACCAGTCTTCTACGTGTTCGGAGATAATATCCAGATAGTTTTGGGATTTGAAATTCTCAAGCTCTTCACCATCTTTATCGACCAAACGGATATTTCCGTCATAAAGCTCCAAGCCGTTTTCAGGTGTCACCAAGCCAAAGTAGCCGGTGTGGAAGACGGCGAATTTCTCGATGTCTTCGATATTGGCATCTACCCAGTCTTTGATCAGCTGGATGCCGATCTGGGTGGTTTCGATTGCTTGATCCAAACCAATGAGCATGTGGTCTCGTTTTTCCTCTGTCATGGCGCGGTTTACACCACCAGGGACAGCGAAATTTGGGTGGATGCGGCGACCGCCGACCTGGTAAATAATGTCCTGACCATACTTGCGTAATTCGACCGCGCGGAGGGTCAGTGCCGGATCTGCACCGATCAACCCAACCACGTTGCGAATGGCGGGGTCGGCGTCAAAACCGAGGATCAGATCGGGGCCTGCCAGCTCGAAGAAGTGCATGCCATGGCTCTGGATGATCTGTCCCATGTGCATCAGCTCACGCAGCAGGGAAGCGGTGCGGGGCGGTTTGACACCCATCACGAGATCACCAGCTTTGGCTGCCGCGAGGTGATGGCTCACCGGGCAGATCCCGCAAATTCGGGGTGTGATTTGGGGCATTTCGAAGACCATCCGGCCTTCACAGAATTTTTCAAAACCACGGAATTCATTTACATGGAAATAAGCATGATCAACACTGCCATTATCGTTCATGTGGATGGTCACCTTGGCGTGACCTTCAATCCGGGTTACGGGTTCAATTGTGATTTTTTCTGCGACCATTTTTTATCCTCCTACTGCCAGCTAAGTTTTTCATCTTTGATTTCCGGGATCCGGCCTTGCGCCAGTTCAACCAGGGCATAGAAGATGATATCTGCATCCGGCGGGCAGCCAGGAATATGCAGGTCAACGGGAACAACTTCACTGACCGCACGCACCCGGGTCATTTTCGCCAGTTCGGGGTTTGAGGGGATGAACCCTTCAGAATCATTGCTCTCTGCATCAACATACGCCCGTTTCAGGGCTGCGTCGGCGCCACAGAAGTTGCGCATGGCAGGGACGCCGCCGAAGACCGCGCAGTCACCCAGGGCGACCAGGATCTTACAGCGTTCACGCATCCTCAGGGCGACTTCCTCGTTGTACGTGTTATTGATGCCGCCTTCAAGAATACCCACAGTCACGCCATCTACATCCGGCTCTTTTAAGTCGGTAATGGGGGTTGCCCGCAGATCAACCAGTTCGACAACCTGCAAAATGCGTTCGTCGATATCAAGGATCGACATGTGGCATCCTGCGCATCCGCATAGCCAATCCGTTGCTACTTTTGGTTTTGACATTTCATTCATCCTTTCGATTCAACAACCGGTATTGTGCTGGTTTGCTCAGGCTTCCCGGATTTCAACGGTGGGTACCCGGGCTATCAGGCTGGTTTTCCAATCCGGATCAAGTTCAATGGACAGGCTTTCGGCAACCTTGAGCAGGGTTTCCTGCGAGGTCAGAACGCCGTCGGGGGCATCCAGCGATTTGACTGCCTGTTGCAGGCGACCATCCAGGTTTAGGTAGGTGCCGGATTGTTCAGCCCACATTGTCACAGGGAGGACTACATCCGCGTTTCCGGTCAATTGCGAACTGTAGGCTGCCTGGGCGACGACGAACGGGACATCTTCCAGAGCTTTTACCAGTTTCTGGGAGGGGTCCTCATCGCCAAGCAAGACAAAGGCTGATTTGAAGCCGTTGGATTTGAAGGGTGCTTCCAGCCCCAGTTGCGCAGCAGCCATGCTATTGGCATCGCCTTTCACGCCGATCAGGGCTGCCCCCAGTTTGTCCGCAAGTGTCAATAAAGTCTCCAGGGCTTTTTCATTTGCATTAGCGGCAAAGACCTCGCCGTAAATAATGCAGGGATTCTCTGCTTCTTTGAGCACCTGAGCGGTTTCGTTCAGGGCTTTATCCTCAGAGCCATTTTCGATCGCATCCAGCAAATCACTCAAGAATTGAACTTCGCCACCGGTTTTGAGTCCCAGGGTGACTTTAGCATTTCTTGATAGTCTATTTTCATTGCTATCGGCGACGAATAGCCTCGTGCCGTTCTGCAGCTGGCGCTTTACGAAGAAACCTGCCACCTGGTGTTCATCCACCAGATCAAGTTCCAATGAGAGCACCGCACCAGTGTCTTTTAGGGCATCCAGGCTGGCTTCAAAAGGCTTACCCAGTTTCTCTGCCATCTTTGCCAGTGAAGCAGTGGCTTTCCCTTCCTCCAAGCTGGTGACTAATTCGGCATCCAAACCATCGGCGAAAAGGGATTTGAACAGTGCCAGATCCTCAACTGGAAGGCGGGTGGAGACCAGAGCGGCTAATCCCTTGCCACCGCCTAGGCCTTTTGCCATCGCTTTGAGGGCTTCGTCCCAGGTGGCAGCTTTCAAGCTGCCATCTTTGCGGACCAGGGGGGTCAGCAAGCGGGGGCGATCGTCTTCCAGGGGAAGGAAGCGACCCTGGTCGCAGAGTAAACCGTTGTTGAGGTCAGCATCCCATTCACCTTCGATCCGAATCAGGCGGTTATCCCGGGTGAGGACATCCCGCTGGCAGCCGACCGAACACTCTGTGCATACACCGACGTGGTGCTCAACTTCGGTCTCTTTACCCTGGTAGGCGCTTTGGCGATCGATCAGCGCACCGGTTGGGCAAATTTGGACACAGGTGCCGCAGGAAATGCAGGTGCTTTCTCCGAGGGGGATGTCGTAGTCAGCCACGAGCAAGCTATTCGCGCCGCGTTCCTCAAAACCAAGGGTGAAGTTGCCGACCAGCTCGCCGCAGGCTCGGACGCAACGGCGACAGAGGATACAGCGGTTGTTGTCGAGGACGATATAGGGATGCGAGGCATCGACTTCAAACGGTTGCCAGTTCGGTTGCAGGTCCCAGTGGGTCATGTCCTCGTCATAAGCCCGGTTCTGAAGTTCGCAATCACCGCCACTGACCTGACAGTACATGCAGAAGTGGTTGCGCTCGCTGAAAATCAGCGTGAGGACGAACTTTCGGGCATTAAGCACTTTTTCGGTTTGAGTGTTGACCACCATACCGTCGGTTGCTGGCAGGGTGCAGGAAGGTTGCAGCGTTCGTGCGCCTTCAATATCCACCATGCATAGGCGGCAACCGCCGTAAGGTGTCAACTGTGGATGGTGGCACAGAGTGGGGACGTAGATACCGGCTTCTTCAGCAGCCTCCAGTACGGTCGTCCCTTCCTGCACGTCAATCGTTTTTCCGTCAATTGTGAGTTTGATCATGATAATGACACTCCATTACTTCTAATTCATTCGGTCTGATATGCCCGGTGGCCGCTCATGAGGCAGACACCTGCGGGACAAACTTTGAGCTTGATATGGGCTTCAACTTCCGCTCGGAAATATGCCAGGATATCTCGCAACGGGGAACCGGCTGTCTGGCCGAGACCACAATTGGAGAGCTCGTAAAGTTGATCGCTCAACATTTGCAGGTCCTTCAGGTCTTTCAGTGTTCCAACGCCTTCGGAGATATTGGACAGGATCTCATATGAGCGTTTGTTCCCGATCCGGCAGGGGTTGCACTTCCCGCAGCTTTCGTAACGGAAGAAGTTTAATAACACTTTCGCCAGGTCGACAACACAAATATCCTCGTTACCAATCAATAAAGCACCCGAACCGAGGGATACACCAGCTTTAGTGAATGAGTCGAAGTCCATAGGAGTATCTTGCAGACTGGCGGGGATGATTGAGCCGCTCGATCCGCCTGTCTGGGCAAGTTTGAGGGTGGACCCATTTTTCATGCCTTTGGCATAGATCGAAATGACCTCACGGAGGGTGATCCCCATGGGGACTTCAATCAGACCGGTCACATTCACATTGCCCAGAATGGTATAGACCTTGGTGCCTGGGCTGGAGGGGGTGCCGATGGCTTTGTACCAGGCTGCACCATTACGGATGATGGCAGGAATATTTGCCAGAGTTTCCACATTATTGACGAGGGTAGGTTTCTGCCAAAGGCCGGCGGTTGTAGGGTAGGGAGGGCGGGGGCGGGGTTCACCGCGATTGCCTTCAATCGATTCAATCAGGGCGGTCTCCTCACCGCAGATGTAGGCACCTGCACCGGCGTGGATATGCAGGTCGAAGGAGAAGCCGGTGTCAAAGATATTCTCTCCCAGGAGCCCATAAGCCTTCGCTTGCTCGATGGCTTTCTTCATCCGGCTGATCGCCAGACCATACTCGCCACGGATGTAAACAAAACCTTCGTCCGCACCGACTGCATAGGCAGCGATCATCATCGCCTCGATGATGGCATGCGGATCACCTTCCAGAACCAAACGGTCTTTGAAAGTGCCGGGTTCGCTCTCATCTGCGTTGCAGATCACGTATTTCTTTTCACCTTTTGCGCCAGATACGAATTGCCATTTGAGACCAGTGGGGAAACCAGCACCGCCCCGGCCACGCAGGCCGGAGTTCTTGATCTCGGTGAAGGTCTCCTTCGGGGTCATTTCTTTGAGGACTTTGCCCAGCGCCTCATAGCCCACATTGATGATGTATTCATCAATGTTCTCGGGATCAATCAGCCCCACATTCTTGAGGACGATCCGGTTTTCAGCCGGTAAGGTCCCTTTACGGGCTGAAAGCCAGGCAACGCGGCCAGTCAGATCATAGGGAGAAATCTGTTTCTCTTCAACGACCCGCCCTTTGTAGAGATGCTCTTCCACAATGTGGGGAACATCCTGGGTTGTAACTGAACCGTAAATCACCGCATCCGGATAAACAAGGACGATCGGGTCCATGCCGTTTTTATGGACATCGCTGATCATGGACAGGGTGATTTCCTCATCCAGTCCATACTCAATAATCTGTTTTTGGAGGGTATTGAAGACGTCCAGAGCGCCCAGATCCATACTTTCAGGATCGCTTGACACCAATACCATAGAACGAATTGCTTTCATGTGGCGTCTCCTATTCGTAATTCTTTAGGATCTCTGGCACTTGTTCGGGCGTCACATTGCCATAGATATTGTTATCAATGATCAGAACCGGACCAACCCCGCAAACGCCGAGGCAGCTGGTGGTGAGCAGCGTCCACTTTTCATCTCTGCTGGTCTCACCTTTTGCCAAGCCCAGTTCCTGTTCCAGCTTTTCCCAGACCAAACGCCCACCAACAACATGGCAGGGGGCGCTTTCGCAAAATTGGATCACGTGACGCCCATGGGGTTCCGTGGAGAGCATGCGGTAGAACGTCGCAACAGAGTAGATGTGGCTGGTGGGGATATTCATCCGTTCACTCAGCTCTTTGATGGCGTCATCGGAAATGTAGCCCAATTTACCGTTAATTTCCTGGAGAATAGGGATGAGCTCCGCCTTCTCATTCCCTTGCTCCTCGACAAACGTCCGTACGATCTTGCGAACGTCCTGTCCCTGTTTAACTTCAACTGACATTAGCTTCCTCCTCAGTGGTGGCCATTATTTTTTTGCTGGTTATTTGATTTCGATGGCATCATAAGGACAGAGTTGCTCGCAGATGCCGCATTTGATACAAATATCAGGGTCAATCACATGGGTCTGGCGGCGCTCGCCGGAAATTGCATCTACCGGGCAGTTCCGGGCGCATAAGGTGCAGCCGGTGCAAAGCCCGTCCATGATCTCGAAACGGATCAGGGATTTGCAGACCTTTGCCGGGCAGCGTTTCTCGTTAATATGCGCCTCGTATTCGTCCAGGAAGTGCTCCAGGGTACTTTTAACCGGGTTTGGCGCGCCTTTGCCAAGACCGCAAAGACTGTTTTCGTTGATCTGGTCGCAAAGGTAGCGGAGTGTGTCAAGATCCTTTGGCATGCCTTTGCCGTCACAGATCCGGATGAGGATCTCCAGGATGCGGCGGGTACCCACCCGGCAGGGGGTGCACTTCCCGCAGCTTTCATCCTGGGTAAATTCCATAAAGAACCGGGCAATGTCTACCATGCAGGTGTCTTCGTCCATGACCACTAGTCCGCCCGATCCAAGGATCGAACCGGCTTTACCCAGAGCTTCATAATCCATTGGCAGATCGAGGAGGGATTCAGGCAGACAACCACCCATCGGGCCGCCTGTCTGGACGGCTTTGAATTTTTTGTCCTCCTTGATCCCGCCGCCGACATCGAAGATGATCTCGCGCAGGGTGATCCCGAACGGCACCTCGATCAGACCGGTGTTCTTGACATCGCCGGCCATGGAGAAGGTCTTGGTGCCCTTGCTCTTCTCATACCCCAGGCTGGCGAACCACTCAGCGCCTTTGAGGATGATCTGCGGGACATTCGCATAGGTTTCGACATTATTGATGTTGGAAGGCTGTTCCCACAGCCCCTTTTGCGCTGGAAATGGCGGGCGGGGGCGGGGTTCACCGCGTTTGCCCTCGATAGAGGCCATTAGCGCGGTTTCCTCACCGCAGACGAACGCACCGGCGCCCATGCGAACTTCGAGGTCAAAGGAGAAGTCAGTGCCGAGGATGTTCTCACCCAGCAAGCCGAAGTTACGGGCTTGCTCAATAGCGGTCTTCATTGTCCGGACTGCGATCGGATATTCTGCCCGGCAGTAGACATAGCCCTGGGTTGAACCGGCGGCGTAAGCACCAATGATCATGCCTTCCACAACGGAGTGGGGATCACCTTCGAGGACGCGCCGGTTTGCAAAAGCACCGGGGTCGCCCTCATCTGCATTGCAGATCATATATTTCTGATCCCCTTCCGCCTGGCGAATGAAACGCCATTTCAAACCGGTGGGGAACCCAGCGCCGCCGCGACCTCGCAAACCGGAATCAAGGACTTCCTGGATCGTGTCCTCAGGAGTCATCTCTGTGAGAACCTTGCCGAGGGCGAGGTAGCCATCTCGGGCGATATATTCTTCAATATTCAGCGGATCAATTTCACCAATGTTCTTCAGAACTATCCGGACCTCTTTGGCTTTGGGTGTGGATAACTCTTCATCGGTGTCAACTGCGATTTCGCGCGCATATTGTTCAGCGACCCGTCCTTTGATGAAATGCTCTTCCACCAGAAATGGGACATTATCTACCGATAAATTTGCATAGTGGACTGCTTCAGGATAGACCATTAAGTCGGGACCTTCAGTTGCTGGGTCACCGATGCGTGAGGTTTCAAGCACTTGGACTTCATCAACCAAGCCCTGTTTTACCAGTTCGTCTTGAAGCGTGTCTATCAGGTCGTATGCGCCTTTTTCAACGCATATGGGATCGACGGATACAAGGACATGGGATCGGAAATAAGCCATTAATACCCTTCCAGAATTTCTTAGGTTCTGTGAATTAGCCTTCTATTTGATATTCTGAAACGATTTTGCCGCCAACAACGTGTTCATTCATGATGCGGTGGGCCATCTCGGGTGAGATTTTACCATAGGTCACTTTTTCTTCGCCGGGCAAGATAACTTGCACGATGGGTTCAAAGGAATCAAGGCCGATATTACCGGTCTGGCGGACGACGATGTCGCTCAGGTTTTTCTCCTCAATGGTGTCGAGGATCGCTTTGAGGGTTTCGCGGGCGCCGGCTGCGATGCCGACAGTGCCCATACCGACAATCACTTCCGTCTTGCCGGACGTTTCTTTGAGCTGCTGTTTCTTGATCGCTTCTTCCCGAATTTTCTTGAGGTCATCTAACGATTTTACTGTAGGCATGCTTTGCTCCTGTAAGATTAATTTCGATAGTTAACTGCGGACTCTGTGTCCTGACGGACATCCTCAATGCCTTCCCGGATTGCTGCCCGGATGTATTTCATCACCGCGGGTTCTGTCAGGGGGACGCCGTCGAGGGTTTCTTTGATGGGTTCGTCATCGAAGACGAAGGTTTGGTCATTTACTCGATATTCAAAGATCCAATGGATATCGGGTGTGCCAATAAGCAGGGTTAGTAAGGTACTGGTAAGGTCACCCAGGGGCATCCGGTCAATATGGCTGTGTTTGAAGACCACTTCCACCGTTGTGCCCTGACCGGGCTGGGACTGGATGTTGAGGCTGCCCTCACAGGCTTCGGCCGCGGCTTTGAAGAAAGGAATCCCGAGACCGACACTGCGAGTCGTACGGGAGGTCACAAAAGGATCCGTGATCCTCGCCAACGTTTCCGCATTCATCCCTTTACCATTGTCCTCAATTACGATTTTAAGAATGTCGTCCAGGATATTTTCTTCAATGGCGATCCTGATCCGGGTTGCCCCGGCAGAGATGCTGTTCTCGGCAATATCGAGGACATGGAGAGCAAGTTCTCTCAAGTTACGCTTCCTGAGCCTTAATATCCTGAATGGTCTTGGGGAAGCGGTTGGGCTTCACACGACCCTGGACCTCTTCGTCTACGACGATCACAGGCGCCTGGCTGCACGCGCCGACGCAACGGCACAGTTCAAGGGTGATAAGACCGTCTTCAGTGGTCTCTCCCGGTTCGACACCGAGGATTTGCTTGGCTTTTTCGATGATCTGGCTGATACCGCCGACATAACAGGCGGTCCCAATGCAAAATTTGATGGTATGTTTGCCGCGCGGAGTGGTGGTGAAGAATGAATAAAAGGAAACCACACCGTGAATACGGCTAACGGGTTCGTCCAATTGCTCGGCGACGTAGACCTGCATGGCGGGTGAAATAAAGCCGATCGCTTCTTGCATGCTGTTGAGTACCACCATGGTCGCCCCGGCGATGTCTTTGTTTTCCTCAAGGATGCGGTCGATGATCGCGCACTGTTCCGGATTGTTCAACGGATCTTCGGCAGGAATCTTTTCAAGGGTCTTTAGCATTAAAGTTCAACTCCAATAAGATATTTGATGGTTAACAGGCGCGGTTACAGCGCGTTTGTGAAATTAACCACAAATGAGTTTAATCCACCTTGTCAACCTGGTCAATACACAAATGTCATATTTAAGGTAGAGAATCGTCAAGAGACGGATTTGACCCTGAATGAGCGTCCATTTTTCCCCGCTAGAGCCATTTTTAACTCGTTTATGGTCGGTTTTTCAATCCTGAACTGGTTCACTCCCAGAAAATCACTCAAATAATGGACATCGCCGCTCTGGATCAGGGGATAGCCCATGATCTGGGGGAATTGTTTCACTGCCTCATCCGGTGTGATATGGCGGGATATTTCGAGGGCAGCAAGTTCCGGATCAGGCGGGACAAAACCCAGGTGGTAGATCAGCCCAAAAGCCTGCCGGTTCACGTGCGCGGGGATGAATAGCCCGCCTATGTCTGTCACTGCCTGGTAGGCTTCTTCGAAGCTGAGTCGGGTGGAGGTGATCAGCAGCCGCTCTTTGCGCCGGATGAACTCGCCGGTGTGGTCAACAATGAATTGTTCCCCGAAAAATTTGATATTATTTTTCAGATTCGGCAGGGTCCGGTCAACGAGGGTTTGCAGCTCCTGGAGCTGGTCCAGCGTGTCGAACAGGCAGACCGCGTGGACTTCTTCCTCGGTTTGCAGCTCCATTCCGGGCAGGACGGTCAGGTTTTTGCCTTTGGCGGCTTCGATTACGGCGGCCACGTTTTCACTGGCGTTGTGATCGGTGATGGCGATCAGTTTCAATCCGTGTTCGAGCGCCGTCCGGACGATCAGGGGCGGAATCATCTCCACACCCGCACAAGGTGAGAGGACGGTGTGGACATGCAGTTCAGTCTGGTAGGTTTTCAAGAGTGTCTTTCTGCAGGATTATTTTTGGGTGGCGCGTAAACCCAGCTCCCAGAGCTTCCCGATCACATGGAAATTTGGCTTGGGGCAGGAGAGCATAGTCACACCTTTTTCGTTGGCTTTGGCGATGGTGTCCTGTTCCGGCTGGGCGTCTTCCGCGATGATGATCGCGGCCAGGTCAAGCAGGGCAGCGACGGCTACAATGTTGCCGTGCGCCATCAGCGTGATCCAGATGCCGCCAGGTTCCGCCCCGGTCATCACACAGCTCAGCAGATCTGAACAATAGCCGCTGTTCACATCGATGGCGGAGAAGTCTTTGGGTTCGGTCAATACTTTCAGGTCAACCGCTTGAATGATTTTTTCCAGGTTCATGATTTCTCAATTCCTCATTTGGTAAGCTTATCCTACGGTGTGGGTGTTGTTATCCGCATTATCCAGGTCAATGATCATATACAGGTTGGTGCCGCGCTCTTTGGAGGAGATGAGCTTCATCTCGTCTACACAGCGCTTGATATTGACCAGCCCCATCCCGGCGCCAAAACCCATCTCGCGCACCTCGTTGGTGGCGGTGGAGTAGCCAGGTTTCATCGCCAGTTCCACATCCTCAATCCCGGGGCCGTCATCGTAGGCTTCCATAGTGATCTTGTGGGGCTCGATCTCAGCCCTGAGGGTACCGCCGTGGTTGGTGTGGATGATCAGGTTCATCTCCGCCTCGTAGACCGCAATCCCGCACCTGCGGGCGATCTGGGGCGAAGCGCCCAAACGCAGTAACGCCCGTTTGATGTTGCTGGAAGCATTGCCGCCGCGGACAAAGTCGCCCCTCTGGATGTCATAGCGCAGGATCAGACTTGTGCGGTCGGAGACGATATCCTCGAACAAGTGGCTGGCGCGATAGCGAATGAGCTCTTCGGCGTGGTAGTCACGCTGCAGGGCGGAGAGTAATCCGTTGCTGATGTCACCCTTGGTGATAATGCCGACCAGCGCGCCGTCTTCATCCAGCACCGGCAGGCGGCCGTATTGCGTCCGGGCAAAGGTTTTGAGGGCTTCCACCACGGGGTCGAATTCTCGTACGGTGGTCAGGTCAATGGTCATATAGTCCCGGACCTCAGCCTCCAGGTTTTGCTCCCGCAGCGAGCGGATCAGGTCCTCAATACTAAGGATGCCTAGGAGTTTGTCTTCCTGGGTGACGGGCGCGCCAGAGATGCGCTCCTTCCTGAAGATATCCAATGCGCTTGCCATTTTCATGTCCGGCGACAGGCAAAAGACGTCTTTCGTCATCACCTCGCGGATACGCAGCTCATACGCCAGTTCTTCAGCTCTGGTGATGTTTTCTGCGTATTCGTCTGAGATTACGGGATGTTTGGATGCCATTGGTACCACTTTCTCAGGACGCGCAATCGTTCTGGGCTTCCAGCTCTAAACTTGGCAGACCCGCGTTATACAGGATGCCGCAGGTTTCGAACAAACCGTGGTTCGTGGTGATGAGGGGGATGTTTTCTTCGTTGGCGAGCTTGATGGTCTCCCAGGCGGGTTTCTTACCACGGACAAAGATGATGGCGCGGATGTCAGCGATCTGAGCAGTACGGACGACCTGGGGGTTGCACAAGCCGGTCAGCAGGGCGGCTTCGGGTTGGATGGAAGCGAGCACATCGCTCATCAGGTCCGCGCCCATCGCGCCGGCGATCTCCCTATCTCCAATGGCGTCATCCGTTAATATGTCACCATCAATCAGTCTGAGCAATTCGGATAATTTCATTTTGTCCTTCACTTCTAAATTTGGATCGTCCCATGTATTTTATCGTAAATTCGTCCTTTACTTTACCTCAAAATCAAAATTCTTTGTTAAACAGGTAAAATGGAGGGTGATATACTATGACAAATAAATAGTTATGAGGCTCTTATGGCAGAAATTGTACGCAGTGTGAAAGGCACCCGGGACTTTTACCCGGATGACATGGCTATCCGGCGGTGGATGTTCGATATCATCCGTGACGTCTCCACTCGCTTCGGGTATCAGGAATACGACGGTCCGTGTCTGGAATTTATCGACCTGTATGCCGCCAAATCCGGCGAGGAGCTGGTGAAGAAGCAGGCTTTTGTGTTTTCCTCACCGGGTGATGACCTGCTCACCCTTCGCCCGGAGCTGACGCCGACCCTGGCGCGCATGGTGGCGCAGCAGCAATATAAGCTGCCATTGCCCCTGCGCTGGTGGTCGATTGGGCCTTTCTGGCGTTATGAAAAACCCCAGCAGGGCCGCACACGGGAATTCTTCCAGTGGAACATCGACCTGGTGGGGACGGAGACGGTGGCTGCTGACGCGGAGATCGTGGCGGTAGCGGCAACCTTCCTCAAGGAGATCGGTCTCTCGCCTGGGCAGGTAAGGATCTATGTTAATAACCGCCGTCTGATGGACGCAGCCTTATCAGGGCTTGAGATTGAAAAAGACCTGCGCCCGAAGGTGTTCCACGTAGTGGACAAGCTGGACAAGCTCTCTGAGCAGGAGTGGCGCGCGTTTGCTATGGATACCGGCTTGACCGAGGTCCAGGTGGAGGGATTGCTGGCATTACTCAATAACCAGGACCTCTGGCAGGACTCGGAGGAACTGGTGGCGTTCTTTGACCTGATCCAGACCTTTGGCGTGGAAGACTACGTTGAATTCAACCCGAAGGTGATCCGCGGGCTGGACTATTACACCGGCACCGTCTTTGAAGCTTATGAATTGGGTGGACAATCCCGGGCTATCCTGGGTGGAGGGCGGTACGACAACCTGGTGGCGGATGTGGGTGGCAACCGGATGCCCGGCGTCGGCTTTGCCATGGGTGATGTGGTGATCGAGCTGGTGCTGCGGGATGCCGGCGTGATTCCCGAGCAGCTGGGGGACAAACCGCAGGTGATCGTGACTGTGTTTGACGAGGAGACGCTGGTGGAATCGCTGAAAATCAGCGCAGAGATCCGCAAGGCTGGTTACCGTGTGGTGGTTTCTCCAGAAGCAGATAAACTCGGCAAGCAGTTCAAGTATGCCGACCGGTTGGACATCCCTGTGGCAGTGATCCTGGGACCGGATGAGCTGGCGAACGAGCAGGTGGCAGTGAAGAATCTGAAGACGCGGGAGCAGGTCACGGTGGAACGGGGGGACTTGCTGGCGCAGGTGGAGAAATTCTTGCCAAGTGCCAGGTGATGTGATAAAATCAGGTTCAATATGGTGCCTGTAGCTCAATGGTGGAGCGCCTCACTGTGGATGAGGAGGTCGTGGGTTCGACCCCCATCAGGCACCCCAGAAGAGAAAAGCCCGCGAGGGCTTTTTTGGCATATTCCTGGCGGGCAATTCAGTTTCTTTAGGTCTTATTGCTTCACCGAAAACCAATTAATATTATTCAAGGAGAATAGACATGCCAGAGTTTGGATCGCCATTTTCAGGGTTAGCAAATGACAGGAAGCTCACTGACGAGGAACTTGTCAGAGCCATTCGATTCATGGTGGCGGCAGAGTATGAAGCAATCCAATTGTATATGCAACTTGCCGAGTCAACAAACAACAAGCTCGCCATTGAAGTGCTCAAGGACATTGCCGACGAGGAACGCGTCCACGCTGGGGAGTTTTTGAGATTGCTCCGTGAGCTTGACCCCGCTGAAGAAACGTTCTATGAGGAGGGGGCGAAAGAGGTAGAAACGGAGATTGGGAAAATGAAGTAACAAATCCCAGGGAGTAATCGTTAAGAGGTCTAGAATAACCCCTCACTGTAGATGAGGAGGCTGTGGGTTCGACCCCCATCAGGCACCCTGAGAACTTTTATAAAATGCCCTAAAGGGCTTTTTAAATTTTTTCAGAAGCTTATTTTGAATTGTCTCTCAACCAAACGATAAACTCTTTTTCTGAAATCTCTTTTTTTGCAATTTTCAATGAGAAATCTAATGCAACTTCTGTATCGAAAGAAAGAGAAATGTTGTTAATCTGCAAGAGAAGATTCATTGCTTCAAAACCGGTTCTTTTGTTTCCATCGAAAAAGATATGTCCTTGAATAATTCTAAAACACAAGAATGCTGCTACTTCGAATATTGATGAATGGAAGAAATAAGGAAAATCCCCTCGGATAACAGCTAGAATATATTCTAGCGATCCTGGGGATTTCAAGTTTTCACTTTCATCCGAATATTCACCCCCAAAACTTTCAATCATTCGTTTATTAATGAGTAGAATTTCAGATCGATTTAGACTTCGGCGAGTTTCGACCATAAATCTTTATGCTTATTAAGATCTGATTCTAATGCCGAGGAGACATCTCTACGTACTGTATCGAATCCAATTATATTCAAATTATCATTTGATGGTTGTTCAATAACTATATACTTATTTTCCTGAATTATTTTTAATGTTGCATTGTTTGTTCCGCCAATGCTATATTTATTATTCATCTAAACACTCCATTCTTTTCTCTTTACCCATTTAAATTCATTGGGTGTAATCGCTATAATGTCGATTTCTCCTCCAACTGTTGGAGCACCAATTACATATCTGGCTCTACCTATTGCTATATTCACCAAGAAATAAGCATAATCAATCGCTTCTTGTAAAGGCATTGCATCAAATAACGTTGGATATTGTAACTCATTTAACGTTTTCATGACTTCGTCTTTGTCAACTTTAAATTTGTCTGCTATCATTTGACCCGCTCTATCGTCTCTGCCCCAATGAAACCTAACAATAGAATCAGTAACACCAAACCAATTTGCCCCACAGGGCGAGTGATTCTCCCTTGCCGGTTTTATATTTCCTCCAGGAAAAGTCAAAACCCATTGTTCTGGGAAAAATTGTTTTGATGAATAACCACCAACCAATAGACCAAATACAGTTTTCCTAATTTCACCATCTTTCCTGTTAATATATTCCTTTATATGCTTATTTAGTCTTTTACTCAAATCTTGAACAGAATAAGAAAATTCCACTAACTCTTCAGAACCTTGCAATCTTCGTAAACGTCTTTTATCTCTTTCTTCGATAAGGGATGGTAGTGAATACTCAAATTCTCTTATGAGGCTTTCAACTGTTCTTTCTCCAATAGTATAAGATCCCCATGAAAGAATTCCAATAGGATAATCCTTTAATTGTGAGAGTTTCCTTGCATTAGGAAAAGTCTTTAATACGCCTTTTTGAACATTATTTCCATCCGAGTATTCACCCTCGACAGTTGCCATACTATCTGCAGCTAAGACAAGACCTTCACTAACCCTCACGGATATGCATATTGTCATAATTTGTTCACTTTACTCCAGCGAAGAAAAGCATTTTGGAAGTTATTAATAATTATATATTTTTTATTTCCCTTAGGCAAGTAGAAATTTGAATTATATTAATGAGTCTACTGAAAAAAGTGTGTAATCCATTTGAAAGTGGGGCGTCTTTATCGTTTTTATGCTTTTTCGAAGGTTTAATCCCATAAAATGCCTGAAATTGGATATATTTGTGGGGCATCAGCATAATCGTTTTCCATAGGTTGACCTTATTTCAGGGGACTCATTAATTATTTCCCCATTATTTTAACATCTACCACATCAGGGTACCTTCATAAAACCGTCACCCCGGGTTGATTCCGTTCGTCTCGCTGGCGTTTTCCAGCCGCTGTAATAACGGTGAGAGCTAGTTGTCGTAGCGTAGCATGCAGGCGCGTAAGGAGATCCAGGACTCATCCGCTGCCTCATTGACCCATCCCGGCTCTTGTGGCATAATGTAAGCGACAGGAATTGTGAATTTAACGCGTCGATGGAAACGAGTACACGGTCCTCTGACTGCCAGCGATCCCGGGATGGGTGCAAGCCGGGAAGTCATGCCGGTGGAAAATCCTTCCGGAGCGGCAAGCTGAACTTCCCCGAATGGGGAACATTAGGTGCGCCAGAGTCATACTCTGTTATCAAAATGCGGTTCTGTCACACTATGACCCTGTCACGTTGTGATGCAACCGGCCGAGGTGTTCACGTGATCGTGAAAACCAGGGTGGTACCGCGGGTGATCAACTCGTCCCTGATTTGGGGCGAGTTTGTTATTTAAGCGATAAGTATTACGGAGGATCAATGTTCGAACCTGTGTCGTCGAGATTGAATATCAGTTTGGTGGAAGAGGAAATCTTGCGCTTTTGGCAGAAGAATGACATTTTCCACCAATCAATGGACAGCCGCGCAGGCGGCCCGGAGTATGTGTTTTATGAAGGTCCGCCAACAGCCAACGGCATCCCGGGAGTACACCATGTGCTGGCGCGGGTATTTAAGGACATGTTCCCGCGCTATAAGAGCATGAACGGTTACCACGTCTCACGCCGCGGCGGGTGGGATACCCATGGCTTGCCGGTGGAGATCGAAGTGGAGAAACGGCTGGGTTTCACCAACAAACAGGATATCGAAGATTATGGCATTGCCAAGTTTAATGAACTTTGCCGGGACTCCGTGTTTACCTACATTCAGGAGTGGGAAAAGCTCACCGACCGGATCGGCTACTGGGTCGATCTGGAAGATGCCTATATCACCTATAAGAACGACTATATCGAATCGGTCTGGTGGCTGCTGAAATCGATCTGGGATAAAGGTTTGCTTTATCAGGGTTTCAAGGTCGTGCCCTATTGTCCTCGTTGTGGGACGCCGCTTTCCGATCATGAGGTCGCACAGGGTTATGCCCAGGCAACGGACCCTTCGGTGTTCGTGCGAATGCCGCTGGCGGATGAGGAAAACACTTCGCTGCTGGTGTGGACAACCACCCCCTGGACGCTGCCCGGCAACGTTGCCGTTGCTGCCCACCCGGATATTGACTACGTCAAGGTCAAGCTGGGACAGGGTCCCAATGAGGAATACCTGATCCTGGCAAAAGCACTTTTGGAAAAGGTGCTGGGTGACCGGGAGTTTGAAGTTGTCAAGACCTTCAAGGGCAAACAGCTTAAAGGCAAACAGTATCACCCGCTGTTCACCTTCCTGCCAGTGGAGAAAGACGCTCACTATATTGTGTTGGCGGACTTTGTGACCACTGAGGATGGCACCGGGTTGGTGCATATCGCGCCTGCCTTTGGCGCCGATGACATGCAGATGTCGATTGAGAACGACCTGCCGATCCTGATGACGGTCAATGACAGTGGCAGGTTCACAAACGATGTCCGCCCCTGGGCTGGGATGTGGGTCAAGGATGCCGATCCGCTGATTGTAAACGACCTGGACACGCGCGGGTTGATGTTTGATGTTGGCACCTATGAACATACTTATCCCTTCTGCTGGCGCTGCGATACGCCATTGCTATATTACGCCCGACCGACCTGGTTCATCCGCACGAGTGAGAAGAAGGACCGGTTGGTGGCGCTGAACGAGAACATCAACTGGTACCCGGAATATATCAAGCACGGTCGCTTTGGCAACTGGCTGGAGAACAATATCGACTGGGCGCTGGGGCGGGAACGTTACTGGGGGACGCCGCTGCCTGTGTGGGAGTGTGAGACCTGCCACCACCAGGTGTGCGTCGGCTCGGTGGAAGAAATGAGCGAATACGCCGGACGGGACCTAAGTGACCTGGACCTGCACCGACCGTATGTGGATAATGTCCACTTCGAGTGCCCTGAGTGCCATGGGCGGATGAAACGTGTGGTGGAGTTGATTGATGTGTGGTTTGACTCGGGTTCGATGCCGGTGAGTCAGTGGCATTACCCGTTTGAAAATATGGAAACCTTCAAAGAGCAGTTCCCGGGTGATTTCATCTGTGAAGCGGTTGACCAAACCCGTGGCTGGTTCTATACACTGCATGCGATCAGCACACTGGTGTTCGACAGTCATTCTTTCAAAAACGTGATCTGTCTTGGCTTGATCCTCGATAAGGACGGGCAAAAGATGTCCAAGTCCAAGGGTAACGTGGTGGAACCATGGGATGTCATTAAGCAGCACGGCGCAGATGCGTTACGCTGGTATCTTTACACAGCCAGCCCTCCCGGGCAGGAACGCCGCTTCTCAGAGGAGCTGGTGGGCGAGGTCGTGCGCAACTTCACACTCACATTATGGAATACCTATTCTTTCTTTGTGACCTATGCCAACCTGGATAGGTGGATACCGGATGAAGATGTGACACCGTTGTACAGCGATCTTGATAAGTGGCTGCTTTCCTCGCTACATACGCTCACCCGGGATGTAAGTGAAGCTTATGAGCATTACGATGTCCTGGGTGCCACCCGACCGCTGGAGAAATTCGTCGACCAACTTTCCAACTGGTATTTGCGCCGGTCCCGCCGACGCTTTTGGAAGACGGAATCGGATTCGAACAAGGCGGCTGCGTATGCAACCCTGTATGAATCGTTACGTACACTCTCGTTCTTATTGGCGCCAACCATGCCCTTCATCGCGGATCATCTATATCAAAACCTGGTCCGGAAAGTTGACCCGGATGCGCCAATCTCCGTGCACCTGGCGGAATGGCCTGTGTTTGATCCAAACTTGATCGATGAGAAGCTTAACCGTGACATGACAACGGTGATGAAATTGGCTTCATTGGGTCACGCCGCCCGGAATTCTGAAAACCTGAAAGTGCGCCAGCCGTTGGCGGAAGCTGCCTTTGTGGTCGGCAACGCTGAAGAGCAAAGCGTGGTGTCAGATTATGCTGACTTGCTCGAAGATGAGTTGAATGTCAAAAAAGTGAGCTTGTTGGGAAGCGCCAGTGAAGCGGTGAGCTTCAGCCTGAGCCCACTCCCCAAGCAGCTCGGTCAGCGCTTCCAGGCGCTGTTCCCGCAAGTACGCAAAGCGCTGCTCGAATTGCCAGCGGATCAATCCGCCCGGGAGCTACTGGATGGCGAATCGCTGATGGTATTGGTGGGTGGTGAGACCTACGAGATCACGCCGGATGAGGTGGAAGTACGGGCTGAATCAAAAGAAGGGTATGCCGTTGCCTCGGAAGGCGCTTACCTGGCGGCGCTGGTGACTGAATTGACGCCTGAATTGGTTAACGAAGGGCTTGTCCGGGAATTCGTCCGGCGGGTACAATCACTCCGTAAAGATGCGGACCTTGATATAGCGGATAGAATTCACTTATACTATACGGCGTCCGAACGCCTGACAGAGGCGATCAACGCCTTCGAAGCCTATATTAAAGAGGAAACCCTGGCAAAGGAAATGACGGTGGGGGTGACCCCGGAAGAGCTGCCCTTCCTCCAGGATGAATTCGACGGTGAAACGGTTCGGATCTGCATTGAGAAAAAATAACATCGGGAGAATCGTTTGAAGAAATTTATAAAAGAATACTGGTTATTGTTCACCATCGCCGGAGTGATTATTATCTTTGACCAGATCACCAAAGCTGTCGTCCGAGCCAATATCCCCTTTGGGGGGCGCTGGATGCCGCTGGAATGGCTGGCGCCGTACTTCAGGTTCGTTTACTGGCATAATACAGGCGCAGCCTTTGGATTATTCCAGCAGGGTGGATTGATTTTTGGGAGTCTGGCGGTCATCATCTCCATTTTTATCATTATTTACTATCCTCAGATCCCAAAGGAAGAGAAATTGATGCGGGTGGCGCTGGCGATGCAAATGGGCGGCGCGCTGGGTAACCTGATTGACCGGGTCCGGTTTGGTCCGGTGACGGATTTCATCTCCATCGGTGAATTTCCGGTATTCAATATTGCTGACTCAAGCATCTCCGTTGGCATTGCGATTTTGATCTTAGCCCTCTGGCTCGCTGAACGCCGGGAAAAACAAAACGATTCAGATTCCCAAGATATTCTTTCCGAGGATGCCGAATCGATTGATAAGGATGCATGAAACAGACGGAATACTTATTCGAAGTTGAACCCGGCGAAGATGTCCGGGTGGATAAATACCTGGCAGCCCAATTGCAGGATGTTTCACGGTCCCAGATCCAAGGGTTCATTGAGGCTGGCTATGTCAGCCTGGATGGCGTGGTGGTCGAGAAAGCCGGCACCAAAGCGAAACCAGGGAGTGAGATCAAGATCCTGGTGGTGGAAGATGACACCGATGGTCTGGTACCCGAGAAGATCAACCTGGATATTATCTTTGAAGATGACCATGTGATTGTCATCAACAAGCCCTCCGGTATGGTGGTGCATCCCGGAGCGGGCAACCAATCCGGCACGCTGGTGAATGCGCTGCTGGGGCATTATCCGCCGATCCGTACTGTGGGTGAGGCAGACCGCCCCGGTGTGGTCCACCGGTTGGATAAGGAGACTTCTGGGGTTTTGGTTTTCGCCAAAACGGAGAAAGCCTATAAGTGGCTGGTCAAGCAATTTAAAGATCATGCTATCCGGAAGACCTATCTCGCACTGGTGGATGGTCACCCACCGACGCCTACTGGCCGGATTGAAGCACCAGTGGTACGTGATGCGAATTTCCGGACGCGCATGGCTGTGGGGTTGCGCGGGCAGGGGAAACCCGCCATCAGTGAATACTTCACACTGGAAACCTTTGCCAAACATACTTATCTGGAGATCCACCCGATCACCGGGCGGACGCACCAGATCCGGGTCCATTTGAGTTATATTGGTGTGCCGGTTGTCGGGGACACAGTCTACGGTCATCGTAATCCCAGCATTGAAATAGGGCGGTTCTTCTTGCATGCCAGGTCGCTGTCAGTTAAGCTTCTGGGGGACCGGGTACCGACGACCTTTGAGGCGCCATTGTCCGCAGATTTGCAAAAGGTATTATCCACACTGAAAGAAAATGAGAGGAAATCGGGATGAAATGGATTGATCTCCGGTCCGATACGGTTACACTGCCTACCGAAAAAATGCGCGAGGCGATGTCAAATGCCGAACTCGGCGATGATGTCTATGGGGAAGACCCCACGGTTAATCGCTTGCAGGCGATGGCGGCGGAACGGCTGGGGAAAGAAGCCGCGCTGTTTGTCCCCTCGGGTACGATGGGCAACCTGGCAGCAGTGCTGACCTATTGCGGTCGCGGGGATGAAGCCATCATGGGTGATTGTGCACATACTTTTCTGTATGAGGGGGGTGGGACGGCTGCCCTGGGGGGAGTCCATCCGAGAACCATTCCCAATCAAACGGATGGAACCTTATTGATTGAGGATATCCGGCATGCGGTCCGGGCGGATGATCCGCATTTCCCCAGGTCAAAACTGTTGATCCTGGAAAATACGCAGAATAAATGTGGCGGCATTTCAATTTCAAGGGACTATATGCTCGAAGCCGCTGCAGCAGCACGTGAAAACGACCTCGCTATTCATCTGGATGGTGCCCGGATCTTCAATGCGGCGGTAGACCAGGAAGTACCTGTGGCAGACCTGGTGGACATGGTCGATTCGGTAACGTTTTGTCTGAGTAAGGGCTTATGCGCGCCGGTGGGGTCGGTGCTTTGTGGCTCGCGCGATTTTATTGAGGGCGCTCACCGGATCCGCAAGCAACTCGGCGGTGGAATGCGGCAGGCTGGTATCCTGGCAGCTGCGGGGATTGTTGCGCTCGATGAAATGGTTGATCGCCTGGTGGAGGACCACGAGCATGCCAGGGCGCTTGCTGAAGGATTGGTTAAGGTGCCGGGAATTCGTTTGGATAAAGGTTCCCCAAATACGAACATGGTCTACATTGAACTGGCTCTTGAGTTGGGCATCAGTGCCGATATTTACGCTTCGGAGCTTAAGGACCTGGGCATCCTGGTTGGCGTCACCGGTCCACGTCACCTCCGTTTGGTATGCCATTACTGGATTCGTGATGATGATATAGCGGCAATCGTGACGGGTTTCAGAAACGCTCTAGCTGCCTAGTAGTTTTCCCGGAATTAAAGATTAATGGAATGGCTGCAAATTTTACCTGATATTCAGGAGTCTTTAACATTCCTGTTAATCATGGTATAGGATAATGAGATGAACCCCTTTTATTTATGGAGACTCTATGTTAGCTGTTCTATCTGACCTGCATTTTTCTGAAACACAATCCTCCCAAATTGGAGACCTTAGTTTTAATACGAACCTTCCGGTAGAAACCTATCAAGCCTATCTTTCAGAGATAAACCAGATTGCTCTCGCGAACCAGATCAAAAAAGTGGAATTGGTGTTAGCCGGGGATATTCTCGAAATCTCTCGCTCAGCTTTCTGGCTGGATGGGGATGAGCGCCCTTATCAGGATAACCATATGATATCCCCCGGTTCATCCACTGAGGCAGTGATCCTCAAGATCATTGAAAAGATCGCAAATGAAGAAAGAGTTACCGAAACGCTGGCTTTGTTCAAGGACATCCAGAGCTTCTTTAATGTTGACGTGCAATTGCACTATATTCTCGGTAACCACGACCGGCTGGTAAATGCGACTCCTATGATCAGAACGAAGACAAGAAATCTTTTCGGGTTACCGGGTGGGGATGCGCTCTTTGAACATTATTTTCTATTTCGAGATGCAAGCGATATGCCCTTTTGTCTTGTGCGGCATGGGCATGAGTACGATCCGATGAATTTCTCCATCGATACCCATGCATTTAGTCTCATTCCAACTATGTTTCCCGAAAAAGCCTATGGGAGTGCGTCCCTGGGGGATATTACGACGATTGAGTTTGGTGCTGCGTTACCCCGTTATTTCGTTGAAGAATATGGGGAAACAGCAATTCTTCAGGATGTGACCATGACGGCGGTATATGAAAGGCTGGTGGGGTTCGATGATGTCCGCCCAACCACGGCGCTTCTGGCTTATCTGTTTTCAACACCAGGGGTAAAGAAGAAAAAAACCTGGCAGTTGATGAAACCCTGCTTCGAGCGGGTGATTAATGCCCTTTCGGATAATGAACTATTCATGAAGGGGATCAGCTTGTCATCAACATTGCGAAAGAGCCAAAGATTATTACTTAATGGGATACTGAGTTCTGACTTGCTCAAACACGGAGCGCCATATTGGATGGTCAAGCAGTTGATGAAGCGTGTCTCCCAAAAGATCAAATTAAGTTCACAAGCGAAGTGGGCTAAGCGGGAGACATTGATCAAGGACAATGATTCCGGTTGCAAATGTGTCATCAGTGGACATAGCCATTTTCCTGAAGTATCATTGTTGTCAGCTGAAAAAGGGGATGAAAGGTACTATATCAATACCGGGACGTGGCGTAATATGATCCCTGCCACGGAGAATTTCAAGGATTTTGGCCGGTTGGAGGCGATGACCAAAGTCATCATTTTTCAGCCTCATGAAAAATCCAATCCGGATGATGAGTTAACTTGGTCGTTTCATTATCTCAGCGGCGTAAGTTATGGCAGCTATCGACATCTCTAGAATTCAAAATCAATGACCTCAATTCGTTCCTTTGTAAAGCAACTTCTCGGAAAACAAAAATTCATCACCATCGTTTCAGGATTACCCCGATCCGGTACATCCATGATGATGGCTGCCTTAAAGGCTGGGGGTATGGATTTGGTAACGGACCATATCCGGACCGCTGACGCAAACAATCCTAAAGGTTATTATGAATTTGAACGGGTAAAGAAGCTGCCTAAAGGTGATAATCAATGGTTAATCCTTGCTAAAGGAAAAGCCCTGAAAGTCATTTCTGCATTGCTGGAATATCTTCCCGGTGATTATCAATATCGAATACTCTTCATGGAACGGGATATCGAGGAGATCCTGGCATCCCAACAGCGGATGTTGGATAGGACCGGTAAAGAGCAACAGCCCAACATAGCAGATGATGAAATTCGACGGTCCTACCAGGAACATTTAGAAGGTGTTCGCACCTGCTTGAATGAGAAAAACTGGTTTCAAACCCTGTATGTCAGTTATAATGGTATCTTGTGTAATCCGATGAAAGAATTCCGGAAGGTTGCTGAATTCCTCAGCGGTGTTGTGGACCCTGTTAAAATGGCACAGGTTGTAGACCCCACGCTTTACCGGGAAAAAGGATAATTTCACTTTCTCTTTTGAAAGGTTCTATGAGCAATAATAAAAATAAAAATGTCATAATGGTAGTACTGGATACACACCGGTTTGATCGGCTAGGCGCATACGGTTATTCACGCCCAACTTCTCCGAACCTGGATAGTTTGGCATCAGAAAGTTTGCTTTTTGAACGGGCGACTGCCCCCGGACAATGGACGATACCGTCCCATGCTTCGTTGTTCAGCGGTGAGATGCCGGCAGTTCATGGTACCGTCCAGGCGGACGATGTCCTCCCCAAAGAATTTCAAACCCTTGCCGGAAGGCTTTCAGCCAACGGCGTCAGCACGACAGGTTTTTGTAATAATCCATTGGTGGGTGTCCTGCAAAACGGCTTCAAACGCGGTTTTGATAAGTTTTACAATTACTGTGGTGTGGTTCCATCAACGCCGCAAAAGGAAATCGATGACCTATGGAAACCGTTCCGTAAGCTGTGGAGTAAGTACACCCAGCTATTAAGACGGTTATCTTATCCCATTCAGAATGCATTTGCTTCCCCCAATGAGTTCTTTTTAGCGGCATTGCGACCGTTATTTGTTCCAATGTGGACTCGGGCTGGTAATTTCAAAGGCATGACCGCCCGCTCCATCCAGGAAACGGCAACCTTTGTGAATGACATCGGGCAGAAGCGGCAGGGAGGGAACTTTGTATTCCTGAACCTGATGGAAACTCACCTGCCCTATGCACCGCCGGATGAATTTGTAAGAAAGTTTGTTCCTTATTACTATGAGACACCGGAAGCTCAGCATTTCATGAGGGATTTTAACCGGAAAGCTATGCAGTGGTTGATCCCATTGGTGGAGCCCTTCAGCGAGATCGAATCGACTACCCTGTCAGATATGTATGATGCAGAAGTGGCTTATCAGGACCACCTGTTAGCACAATTGCTTGCTCAATTGGACACAGATTATCACCGCGAAAATTCAATGGTGGTCTTTCTGGCTGATCATGGGGAGATGTTGGGTGAACATGGCTATATGGGCCATGGTTTTGGTGTCCATGAAGAGCTGATCCATGTGCCCTTATTTATACGTGTGCCAGGTCTGGAGGAAGGCAAGAAAATAGAAAACCGAGTCTCCATCACACAGGTCTTTTACACCGTGCTGGACTATTTTGGTTTTGAATCCCTGTCGATGCCATACGCGGATGAAGTGGATATTCGCTGTCAAAGCTTGTTGAGGATGACAAGCCGGGATGATTGTGTACCGGTAAATGTCGTCTCGGAAGCCTATGGTCCTGAAAGTGCCTTGCGGATCATGCGAAAGAACCATCCAGGACTCATTGAGAAGCACCATGCTGATCGGGTGCATCATGCTGTTTACCAGGGTGATGATAAAATGGTTGCTGTGGCTGGTTTATCCAAGGTGCTGTATGATCTGTCAGGTGATCCTCAGGAAGAAAGGCCTTATCAGGATGAGAAACGCATCGCTGCATTGTCAAAAGCCTTGGATGCGTATTTGGAATTGGCGAAGACGCGGAACGCTGGGTCTTCAAAACGGAAGATAGCTTTGAAAGACGATTTCGTCAATCAACGTTTACGTGACCTCGGTTACTTGGAATAATTTAGATTAAAGGAGAAAGGTATGATCAATCCTGTCATTTTTACAATTGAGATAGGCAACTTTACGTTTTCACTATATTGGTACGGCGTATTGGTCATGGTGGGCGTTGCAGCCGCAGCCTGGTTGGCAGCTTATGAGTTCAAGAAACGAGGGCAGGACCCCGACTATGTTTGGGACAGTTTGCTATGGATCCTGCCGGCAGGTGTGATCGGCGCGCGGTTATGGTATGTGCTGAACACGACCCTCGGTGGGGATATGCGTTATTTGCAGGACCCCATTTCAATCGTTAACCTCAAACAAGGTGGTTTGCATTATTTTGGTGCGCTGCTGTTCGGCGTGATTGCTTTTTATTTCTATGCCAAAAAGATGGGATTGGATTTTTGGTTGGCGCTGGATTCCGTTGCACCCGGTTTGTTGCTTGGCCAAGCCATTGCCAGACCTGCGAATTTTATTAATCAGGAATTATACGGTCAGCCGACCGGACTCCCTTGGGGAATTAAGATCGCTGCTGAGAACCGGATCCGACCCTGGAATAACATGGCGCTGTTTCCGGAAGATACTACACGCTTCCATCCCACTTTTGCTTATGAAATGCTTTGGAATTTTTTGGCTGCAGGGTTATTGCTTTACCTTGCCCGGAAACACAAAGATAAACTGAAACCAGGTGTGATCTTCGGCGCCTGGCTCGTCCTGGCAGGCGTGGGGCGGAATGTGATCGAGTTCTTCCGGCCAGATCAGCCTACCTTCCCCGGGACTGCCTTCAGCTATTCTCGTTTGGTAGCGATTCTGATGATCATTGCAGGCGTGTTGTTGGTCCTTATCAACTATAAAGTGTTGAAACTCAAATTCATTCCTGCCGGTCCTGACGAATATCACATCGCTCCCTCTCTGGAAGAAAGGCTGGGCGAGAAAAAATCACGCCAGGACGAGGAACTGGAGGCAGAAGAAGAGTCTTTTGATGATGCGGATCAGGAAGACTCTGAATAACAAAACAATTATGTTTGAACCTAAACGCGCTGATTCGACGATCAGCGCGTTTTTTAACCTAATAGTTTCGTATAGTTATAGATTGACGGTAAAAGTATTTTCTCAACTGACCTACATGGATTCGAGACCTAACCAGAGATAAATTTGTGGGAGGTAGCCATCATTGGGTTCCGATTTGAAATAGGGTACCAGTTCTCTCGTTACTTTCAATGGCGACCGGGTGGGGGAGATCAATCTTGATGATTTACGCATGTTTCACTTAATGCCTGTATGCTATAATTTTTTTTACTCACAATAATATTCTTTGAAATGGGTATGATTTAATTTAGGGAGTGAAAGGGTCGTTTTCTCTTAGTGTGACCTGGAGAATGATCTTAAGTTGGCCATTCCCTGAAGACTTGCTGATGTATTTTTTTCACCATTTACTGATTTTCAGGAGTGAATTAATGTTTTCGGACCTCGGATCTGTTCTTATTGGCTTTGCTCTATTCACCACGCTGTTTGCTGTTTTGGGTCTCTGGCACGGCACGGCACGTCAGGATAAACGTTGGTATGAAAGTGGACGCCAGGCGCTTTATGCCAGTACGGGGTTACTCTTGATTGCTCTCATCTTGCTGATGATTGCATTCATCACCAATCAATTCCAAGTCCAATACGTTGCTTATCATTCCAACCAACTGCTGCCGATCCACCTCAAGCTGTCCGCGATCTGGGCTGGCCAGGAGGGGTCTTTGTTACTTTGGGCATTCTTACAAGTTTTGTTTGCTGCTCTCATCGCTAAACGTTCCAAATTTGGCGATAGCACCTTATCAAATTGGGCGACGGTTTTTCTGACAATTATTGTTGTGTTCTTCTGCGCGATGACTTTTTTCTTCTCCAATCCCTTTGTCACCATATCACCGGTACCTATCGATGGTCAGGGGATGAATCCTTTATTACGTCATCCAGGGATGATTTTTCACCCGCCAGTGCTTTATATTGGGTATGTCGGTCTGTCGGTTCCTTTTGCCTTTGCTCTGGCTTCTTTGATTGTTGGCAAAGTGGATGCCTGGCCTAGAGAGGTGCGAAACTGGCTTTTGATGTCGTGGCTTTTTCTGGGGATTGGGATATTCCTGGGCGCACGCTGGGCTTACGATGTGCTGGGTTGGGGAGGGTATTGGGGCTGGGACGCCGTAGAAAACGCGGGGCTGATGCCGTGGTTGACAGCTACTGCATTGTTGCATGGGTTGGTCATGCAGGAACGGGGAAAAGGATTTAAGGTTTGGAATGTGACGCTGGCTACCCTTTCATTTGTCTTGGTGCTCTTCGGTACGTTTATCACCCGCAGCGGCTTGATCCAATCAGTGCATGCCTTCAGCCGGTCGCAGTTAGGACCGTATTTCCTGGGGATGATTGGTATAACGCTGATCGGGACATTGACAATGATGATTCTAAAGAGAAAGGCGTTCGGAGAACTGGAATATCCCGAAAAATTGTTCTCTCGTGAAGGCGCCTTCTTTTTCACTTTGCTATTATTGACGTTGATCACGCTTTCAATCCTTGCGGGAACACTATTACCTACATTGACTGATGGGCGTTTTGCGGCGCCGCCGGCTTGGTTCAACCGTGTGGTGGGGCCTCAATTCGGCGCGCTGGTGTTACTGATGGGTGTATGCCCGTTGTTTGGGCGGATTATAGGAGCAGTGAAGACCTCTCTTTGGCGAGCTCCGCCCCCTTTGATCGGAGTTGTTTTAATCCCAACAGCTGCGTACCTTACCGGGTATGACCAGACTGTTTCTCTGATTGGGTTTGCAGTGGCGGGTTTCGCAGGAGGATCAGCCTTAGGCGAGATTGGGTTTAATATTGTAGGTCGGATTAAACGCAACGGGCATAAAAAAGGCCTTGCCAGTCTACCCGTTGCTGGGCGGCATGGCTATGGCGGTCATCTGGTGCATATTGGTGTGATCTTGATGGCGATCGGCGTGATCGGGACGCAAATGTATTCCTTTGAGGATAACGTCACACTCCTGCCCGGTGAGTCCGCAAAGGTGGGCGACTACACCCTGGTTTACGAAGATTTGTTCCAGGAGTCTGCTGAGGATCATGTGGACACCTGGGCATCTATCTCTGTTTCCCGCGAATTGTCTTATCTCACCACTCTCGAACCTCAAATCACTTATTATCCGGCTTACGGGCAAACAATGGCAGAGCCTGCCATCCGAGCTGGGATTGGTGAGGATTTGTATCTCGTCTTGTTCCAATGGGAACATTCCGGAGAGATTAGCGTCAGTGTGCAGGTTAACCCCTTGAGCACTTTCCTGTGGATAGGGGGATTAATTTTAATGATTGGTGGGGTCCTTGCCTGGTGGCCTCGAAAGTTAGGTGCAGATCGTGAGGAACTAAAACGGCAAAGAATTTGGACTCAGATTGGTGCTTTTGCGGTGATCATCGTGGTGATTATTCTCCTTATTGCTCTTTGGGGGAACTCCTTTGGGTGGTTCGGAAAGGCAGAACGACCGTTGCCTGGCCAGATTGCGCCTGACTTTTCAGCCATGGATACAGGTGGAGAAGTTCTTTCATTATCTGATTATCGGGGTCAGGTTGTCGTTATCAATTTCTGGGCAACATGGTGTCCGCAATGTGAGGCTGAATTACTGGCGTTTGAGGCCGTCTGGACGGATTACCAGGCCAATGGCGCCCTATTTATCGGCGTTGCTATGGACGATAACCTGACTGCGGTGACCGAAATGGCGTCCGAGCTGCAAATTAGTTTTCCTTTAATCGTGGAAGAAGAGGGGCAGATTACTTCTGCCTATGGGGTCACCGCCGTGCCCGAGACATTTATTGTTGACCCTGAGGGAAATGTAGCTTATTTCCAGATTGGTGTCGTTAATGAAACCCAGTTGCGGGATGAACTGGATGTGTTGTTGGATCGTTTTGATTGATGCCAGGTTGTATGTCTTTCACGAACCGTAAAAAATCAATTTTAACGACAACCCTGCCTTCAATTGGGTGTCAAAACCCCTCAGGACCGGTTCTAAGGCGGTCTAAACGCCCTGCAACGTCATCTACGAAGGTTTGCAGGTAACCTATCATAAAATGCGCAATATCCATGTTGGGGCTTTGGATGAGAGGTGTCAGATCCATCGCATAGACCATTCGGCTGGCTTCATCAGTTTCGTGTGATTGGAAATAGGTGGCATTTGCCACGCGGCGTCCCATCGTGGCAAGATCATAACGTTTGCCTCCAACGATCTGGGATTCAAAGACAGTGAGCAAGGCTTCCTGCAAGTCCGTATGCTTGGAAACATCCAGAGCAACCTTACAATCATCGGGTAACCAATCCAACCCCCGCCAGACCTCGCAGCCATAAAGCTTGATTTCCGCCGGTTGTGGATCAATCTCGCGTAATGCTTGAATGACGGATAAGGCGATTGCTACGTGGGTATCATGTTTATCAGCCAGGTTATGCGTATAGATAACGCTAGGTTTGGTGATTTGGATGATCTGATGAAGGTCTCTAATTGCCTTCTGTTGTTCAGCGGATTTCACGGCTTTGCTGGGATAATTCAAAAGGATCTGGGCGTTGTATTTACCAATATCTGCCGCTTTTTTTTGTTCGGCAATCCGAATCTGCCAGAGTTCATCATTGCTCATCCCCGCATAGAGACCGGAGCGGGGGGCACCGCGACCGTCAGTGATGGTAACACCCGTAAAGAAAGATTCGGGATCATCATAAGCTGTCAAGATCCCATGGATGGCGAAAATCTCCAGGTCGTCCTGGTGAGCGCCAATACCGAGATGGGTCGTTCGCGTGAGTTGAAGGTCATTGCCAGGACCCTCCGGGAAATAGATTTCTGCATCAGGATGGTTGAATGAGATCATTATTAGCCTCCGGGTTAATTCTATCTTGAAACATCAAAAAGCTGGTCGCTTCTGTCACCAGTAAACAACCAGCTTATATCTTTGAAGCACTTATATCTATTCTTTATCCCTGGTTAATTCAGGGAGGATATGCCCGCGGAGCGCCACGACCAGGTCCTTACGTTTGAGCGCGCGTTTGCGGTCAATCTCGACTGCGCCGGCTTTATCATCCGCCAGTTTTCGCAGGGCTTCGATCCAGGCGGCACTCTTGACGGGAGTGTGGTTCACTCGCCAGCGTTCGACCTTGATTGCGAGGTCATCCTCATTGACCAGTTTCTGATGCGTCCGGGTCAGGGTCAGTCCCTGTGACTCGAAGGTAAATTCCTTTTCTTCAAATTCGGGCTGGATGGGGCAGGCATGCATGCAGGCACCGCACTTGATGCAATAATAATCCGCCAGAACCAACTCACCGTCATCGTTGATGTGTAAGGCACGGGTGGGGCAGACATCTGCACAGGCTAAGCACCCTGCCACACACTTCTCCCGGCGAAGCTCAACGCTGCCCTGCCATGGCTGGGTGACTTTGAAAGCGCCGTTGCTAGCAACTTCACATTGCCGGCAGCGGATGCAGTCTTCATAGAGGATTGACATAGTGTTATTTTCTTCATCGTAACTGATGACGCCGTTCGGGCAGTTATCGATGACAAAGTCCTTGAGTGCAAAATCAAATTCGGACTTGGTAAAGGTGATATCGCCGCGGACTTCAGGGAAGGCTTCGTATTCCAGTACCGGGATTTCCGGCTTATCATTCACCTGCATATCAATAGCGTGAACAGGGCAGATTTCAACGCAAATCCCGCACATCACGCAGGCTTCTGGGTCCACCTCTACCGAGGGTGGGGTGACCATCCGTCCGTCCACGATCTCACCGTTGATATGGGTCAGCGCATCTTTGGGACAGGCAGTCGGGCCCATTTGGCAGCCGACACAACGGTCGAGATCCCAGGTCATCAAGTAATGCCGGGTCACCATGGGGCGCTCGAGGGTCATCTCGTGTTCTGTTCGGCTTTTGAAAGTCTTTCCACGATTGCTCATGATTTCTCCAATTAAATATCGTTAGGAAGCGCCTGTAATTCGGCAAGGCTGAAGACCGGGCCATCCTTACAGATATATTTAGATCCGATGTTACAACGTCCGCATTTCCCCACGCCGCATTTCATCCGTTTTTCCAGGGAGGTGAAAATGGTTTCAGGGGCGAATCCTAATTCGACCAGGGCAGGCAAGGTGAACTTGGTCATGATGGGGGGGCCACAAACAACGGCCACTGCATTATTTGGGGAGGGTGCGACATCTTTGACCACATCGGGGACATAGCCAACATGATGGAACCAGCCTTCTTCAGGGACGTCAATGGCCTGATGGAGTTCCATATCCTCTCTTTGATACCAGCTTTGGATATCGTGCTTATACATGCACAGGCCAGAATTGCGGGCTCCATAGATCACGACTAATTGATCAAAGTCAGGACGATTTTGAGGGTGTTGGACGTGTTTCGTCAGTGCGTAAAGCGTGGAGAAGGCACAGCCGCCCCCGATAATGACCAGGTTTTTGCCTTTCCAATCTTCCAACGGGAACCCATTACCTAAAGGCCCTCGCATTCCTATGGGATCACCGGCTTTGAGGGTATGAATATATTGGGTAAACGATCCCATTTTTTGCACGGTGAAGCGCACGAATTCACTTTCCCAGGCGGCCGAAGCAACGCCAAAAGGTGCTTCCCCTTTGCCAAATATGGATAATTGGCAGAACTGGCCAGGGTTGTAATTGCGAAAGAATTCATCACAATCTTTGTGCTTATCAAATGCCAATTCAAAAGTTTTCAAGGCACGGTCATTGGATTCGTAATAAGCCCGCAGGATGTGCATTGGCATAGGATGATAAGGGTTGTGTTCATTATCCGGCATTGACGCGCTCGCTTTCCAAAGTGCTGGCTGTTCTTAGCATGGCACGGATATCCAGGCCTACCGGGCAATAGCGAACACAGCGCCCACAGCCGGTGCAGCCAATTTTGTCAATATGACCGAGCCAGTAACTGTATTTGTGCATTAATCGCTGGCGGGTTCTTTCTTTGCGGGTGGGGCGGGGATTGTGGCCTGAAGCTTCCTGCGAATATATTCTGAACATGCAAGTATCCCAGTTTCGGACCCGCTCATTCCTTTGGACTTCATCCACAATGTCAAAGCAAAAGCAGGTTGGGCACAGGAAAGTACAAACACCGCAACCCAGGCAGGAATCGGCGATTTCTGCCCAGTAGTCACTTTCAAAAATTAGATCCAATCTCTGTTTGAGATCGGTGGTATCAAACGCGGGCGCCATACTTTCTTCAGCGTGCGTTTGGACCGCCTGGGCCTGGTTTTGTTGATCTTCGGATGCGACTGGAAAATCTACGAACAGTGCCTGGGCTTTTTCTGAGAGTACTTCGACGGCAAAAATGTCATCCAGTTCGGTGACCAGGGCGTCCAATCCAGCAGTGTTGAAAGGGCCATACCCTACTGTCGTGCAAAAACAGGTTTGCGGCGGCTCCACGCAGCCCATGCCAATCAGTATGGTTTCGTCCCGCCGCTTGGCCCAAAATGGATCTTTGTTATCCTCCGTGTTAAAAACCGTATCCAACAAGGTCACGGCAGCCGCATCACAGGGGCGAATCCCAAAAATGAGCCGCGGTTTGGGAGGCGTGTTGACTTCTTCCAAGCGGTCAAGCCGGCGATTGTAGCGCAACAAGGCTTCCGATTGCGGCATGAAAAGGGCTTTCGGGGGATAGCGTGTATTATGGGGGTCGGTTAATGCCAACTCACCGGAGGCCTCCACGGGGAGGAATTGTGAAAAACCTTCCACCTTTTGCGGTGCGAAAACCTCATATTTTTCGGACCAACTTTTTAGGGTTTGATCTAGTTTTTTCTTCTCAAGAATATACATCATAAGTTCATCCCTCAAACTACAAAGCGTTTTTTGTCGTCCAGGTTGAACGAAGCAAATGGCGGTTGGGTTTCATCATCCATACCTACTTCAAACTGATAAACTTTTTGCATGTCCTCGTTGAGTTTATCCGTCAGATAGGTCATTTTGATATCCATCGGGCAGGCTCGTTCACAAGCGCCGCAGCTTGTGCAGCGGCCGGCCTGGTGAAAGGCACGGATGATATGCCAGGCTTGGGTGCCTGCCGGGGAAATATTGCTTTCCGTCCAGCGCGGGGTGGCATGATCGACAAAACATTCGGTGCAGTAACACATCGGGCAGGATTCCCGGCAAGCGTAACAGCGGATGCAGCGTTCGGCTTCATGCTGGAACCAGGCATAACGTTCATCTTTGTCCATGGCCTCGAATTCTTCTACCGCCTGGCGTGCGATGGCGGGATCGCCTTCGGGCAGTGGATCGGATAAAAGGACGTCCGCGTTGATGGGGTTGGGATGAACGCAGCGTAAACAGGAGTCGTGAAGCAGCTCTTCCCGGGTAAAGGTCACTTTTTGACCTTTAACTGTGACAGAAACCTGATCCTCGTCCTCGGAAAAATCAGAGACTTCTTCACCTGTTTTTCTGATAATTTTCTTGATATCAATGATGCCCTGGCAAGGGATGCCAATCAGATAGAGATTTTCGCGAGGATGTTGTTTTTCAACGACCAACGCATTGACGGACCGGCTTTCACATCCTCGAACAACGATGCCAATCAGCGTATCGTGGGGATACCTCGTTAAATAATTAGCGAGGTTGTTCTGGCAGAGGCTGTTATATTCCAGGTTATCCAATTCATCCACACTTTTGAAAAAAGCTGGCTGAGGACGCAACGGGGCATTTTCTTTTTTAAAGGCAATGACGACATCTACCGCATCTTCGCTAAAAAGCCGTTCGATCTCTGTTTTTAATTTGACCTTGATTTCAGACATGTTGACCTCTACTGGGCTCATTAATCCTCGTCGCCAGGTTCTTAGCTTTTCCGAGTTTGGATATTTCAGATTCGAAGTCAGCCAATTCACGTTGAATGCGACCACGATCCTGCAAATCTAACCAAACAAAGCGGATTCGGTCCCTTTCATATCCGATGTAGTCAAGGAGATTTAAAAATTCATCATGTTGGCAAAGCGCGCTCAGATTGCCTTCTTTAAAGTGGCATTTTTCAGGCAGGCATCCGCTGATCATAATGCCATCAGCGCCGCCCTGGACAGCGTTCAAAATATGTAAAGGATTGATCCGCCCCGTGCAGGAAAGTTTCACCAAATGAATGGAGGGCGGGAGTTCATTATCTACCCAGTGTTGGTCTGGTTCTGAGTACAAACACCATTGGCATTGGAATAGAGCGATTTTGGGTCTGGTGTCCATTAGTTCCTTGCTCCCTGGGGCAACATCCAATCCCACAAATTTTCTATGATTGACTCATCTGTAAATTTTTCCGGGATGCCGATTGATGTTGAACGGCAAACGGCAGAACACAGGCCGCAGGCCATGCAAAGCCCTGGGTCAACTTGGGCGATCTGGATTATCCCTCGATAAGGCACCTTAGTTTGAACGAGGGAAATTGCATTATAGGGGCATGCTTCCGCACAAAGCCCGCAAGCGACACAGGTCTGCTGATTCACCATGGCAGTGTTGATAAGTGTTTTTTTGCCATGATTTACGGCGATGGCCTTGGCGGCGTTGATGACCCTTGAAATATGAATTTTCTGGGGGCAGGAGGCGTAGCACAGATCGCATGCAGAGCATAACCAGGTGGTTGGGTCTTCGAAGGCTTCTTCCTGCATGTTCATCATAACCATGCGTAGAAGTCTGCGAGGGTTATATTCAGGCTCTATCTTTTGCTGGATCATGCACTTGCTGACGCAGGTGCCGCAAGAATAGCATAGTTCCAGATGTTCTCCGCCAGGGAGTGCTTTCACTTCATCGGCGAAGGATTTAACGGTTGGTGTGTGGCTCATGAGACTTCCTTCTGGTCGGTGATGGCTTTGGCGAGCTTGTTAGAATAGTCTATTGCCTCAGGGACGCCGGGTACTCCGGGGAAGTTCTTCAGTCTTTTTTCCATGTCGGGTTTCAGCTTCTCGATCTCTTCCTTGAGTTCTTCCGGTGACATATTATCCAAAACAGCCTGCATTTCATTGAGCACGCGGGCGTATTTATCACCTTCGGCTGCACTGATCCACTCCACCCGGAAACGGCCTTCGGACATTTCCATACGATCAAAGATCTTCTTCAGGCGATCCGCGCGTTTGGCGCCGATCACCTGACCGGTGATGTAGTGGCAATCCTGAGGATGGCAACCGGAGTATAATACGGCACCAGCCCCAAGCCGGTAAGCTTCGTAGATGAAGTCCGTGTCCATCCGGGCGGAGCACATCACCCGCAAACCGCGCTCATTAGCGGTGTATTCAAAGTGGCTGGTGCCTGCCAGGTCTGCACCACCATAAGAGCACCAATGGCAGCGGAAAGCAAGCACTTTCTCTTCTGGTTTGTCGGCGAGGAGCGCTCGCATCTGGGCTAGGATCTGGGCGTCAGTGTAATGGAGTTGGGTTATAGCGTCTTCCGGACATTCAGCGACACAACCACCGCAGCCGTGACACTTTGCAGTGATGATCTCGGCTGCTTTATCACCTTCAAGCCTGACAGCTCCGTAGGGGCAGGCTTTGACGCATAAACCGCAAGCCCGTCCTTTGGTTATTGCTGAGCAGCGCTCGGGCCAGACAACCGCCACAGTCGGCTCGATCTCCCATTCTTCAGAATGCAAGATCCGGCTGGCGCGGGAGGCTGCTGCGGAACCCTGGGCAACACTGCTGGGGATGTCTTTCGGTCCCTGGCAGGCGCCGGCAAAGAAGATTCCGTCAGTGGGGCTATCCATCGGGCGGAGTTTGGGATGGTATTCCATGAACCAACCGCCGGGGCTTTGAGCCACATTCAAGACAGAACTCATATGGTTCTGGTCGGGCTGCGGTATGGCAGCCTGGTTGAGCATGATCATGTCATACTCTTTTTCGGTGACCTGGCCAAGGCCAACGTCCTCTGAATGGACATAGAGATTGTGCGTCTCCGGGTCTTCTGTGATCAGGCTCGGTCTGCCCTGGCTGAAATGGATGCCCATTTCCCGGGCACGGTCATAAAATTCTTCATAACCTTTAGACGGAGTGCGGATATCTATGTAATAGATGGTGATATCCACATCCGGGTTCATTTGTTTGAGCAGTACCGCATTCTTGATCGAATACATACAACAGAAATTCGAACAAGAGGGGTTATAGCGTTTGTCCCGTGAACCGACACAGTTGATAAAAGCCAGTTTCCTGGGATTCTTGTGGTCACTAGGGCGAATCAGGTTACCGGAGGTTGGTCCTGCTGAATTGTTAAGGCGTTCCATTTCCATGGAAGTGATCACATTGGGGAAGCGCCCGTAGCCATACTCGGACATCACACTTGGGTCGAAATGTCCAAAACCGGTGGCGACGACGATTGCACCGATGTCTTCTTCAACCAGCTTATCCTCCTGGCTGAAATCAATCGCTTCCAATGGACCGCAGGCTTCCACGCATTTGTAGCAGTGGATGCAGGTGTCCAGGTCAATGGTGTAGATCAGGGGTACTGACTGGCTCATGGGGATGTAAGCCGCTTTACGGGGAGCCAGGTCCATCTCGAAATAGTTAGGCACTTCGACCGGGCAGACCCGTGCGCAATCACCGCAGCCGTTGCAACGGTCTGCCAGCACATGTTTGGCTTTCTCCCGGAGGGTGACTTTAAAATTGCCGACGAAGCCTTCAACTTTCTCGACTTCGGTAAAGGTTCGCACATCTATCAGGGGTTGACGCGCCGCGTCAACCATTTTGGGTGCGAGTATTCATATACTACAGTCCATGGTGGGGAAGGTCTTGTTAAGCTGAGCCATGACCCCACCGATAGTCGGTTCCTTTTCTACCAGGATGGTTTTGATGCCTTGTTCCGCCAGGTCGAGAGAGGCACTGATGCCAGCGACGCCGCCCCCAACAACCATTGCCTTTTGGGTCACCGGGACCTCGATCATGTCGAGTTCGGTGAGGAAGTGAGTCTTGGCGATGGCGGCTGCCGTCAGGTCTTTAGCTTTTTCCAGAGCGCCTGCACGGTCATGGCCGTGAGCCCAGGTGCATTGTTCCCGGATGTTTGCCATTTCCATCAGGAAGGGGTTTAATCCCGCCTCGGAAACTGCTGCCCGGAAGGTTGGCTCGTGCATCCGGACTGAACAGGCGGAGACGACCACCCGGTTCAGGTTGTATTTCTTGATGTCTTCTTTGATCAGGCGCTGCCCGGAGTCCGCACAAGCATATAAGGTATCTGTGGCACGGACGACATCTGGTAGGCCCTCGGCAAACTCAACTACTTCTTTAGGATCAATAATGCCACCAATATTGCTGCCGCAATGGCAGACGTAAACGCCGATCCGAAGTTCTTCGTCGTTTTGTTCGTTAGTTTGTTCACTCATCGAGGATCCTTCGCTTTGGAGGGGAAGTCCAGACTTTGCTTGATGAGTTTGTGGCGTGTGCGTTGTGACCGCTGGTCGGGTGTGGTGTATTCCAGGGCGTCTTTGGGGCAGATCTTCACGCATTGAGGACCGTCTTCCACATCCTCGCACTGATTGCAGAATTCAGCCAGCTTTGTTTTGTGATTGATCGAGATAGCACCAAAATCGCAGGCTTCAATGCACCAGGCGCAACCATCACATTTCTTGGGATCGATATGGATAATGCCCGTCTCCTGGTCCTGGGTCAGGGCATCCCGGGTGCAGGCGATTACGCAAGGTGCGTTTTCGCAAGTCCGGCAGGCGACGGCTGTGATCAGGACTTCTTCCACACGCACAGTGCGGATCCGGCTGCGATAGGAATTGAACTCACCGGTCTTGGTATACGAGCATACGTATTCACAGAGTTGGCATCCAATACACAGTTCCGGATCGCAAACGATATATTTATACTTTGACGTGGAAGCAACCATTATTTAACTCCTTATACGCCGATCTCATCGGCGACGTCGTCCATGCCGAGGTTGATGAGTACTTGCTTGGGGATCAGACCTTCCTCAGTCCAACCTTTGGCTTCGTAATAGATCTTCTTCAAATACTTGAGCTCTTCATCCGTGACAACGTGACCGGCCGAGGGGCCTTTGGTCATCGGATCGTGTTTCCAACGGTAGGGCAGGTCGTCATCGGACTCTTTCCAGCCCTCCCGGATGTTGAACGCTTTCTTCATCGTGTGAGCCCGGACGCCGATCAGGTCAACGTCATCATAGTCAAAGTCCCAGCCGGTGGTGGCGTTGATCAGCTTGGCGATGGCCGGCCAGGCGCCGGCCCGGTCAGCCTTGCCGGTGAAGCAACGGCGGATGAACTTGCAGAGGGGGAGAGTGTCATAAACCGCGGCGTATTCTTCCGAGCGTGAAGCCACCTCGCCGCGGGTCTTGTCCACTGTGAAGCGGTTGGTCTGGCCTTTGATGTCGGGGTCGTAAGCAGCGGAGCGGTTGTGGCAGCCGCCGCGGGTGCCGACGGCCAGGCCGACGGCGAAAGTCTTGAGCGCCCGGGCATCATAACCGGGGGTTTCCAGGCCTTTGATATTCATCGCCCATTTGAAGGTTTCAGCATTACGTTCTTTATCGAAGTGTTCAGCCGCCCGGCGGGTGCCTTCGGCCAGGATCTCGCCGATGCCTTCCCGGTCACGGATCATCTGGGCCAGGATCACGGCGCCAGTGCCGTTACCGAAATTGAGTTCGATGCCTTCCGGCGCTTTTTCTGATTTGAAGTCTTCTTTTTTCAGCACACCGCGTTCGTAGCATTCCATGGCGTAGGAAATGGTCACGCCCATGGACATGGCGTCCATTCCGGCCCGGTCGGCGATGTCGACCAGCCGGATGGCGGCGGTCATGTCGTCAATGCCGCAGTTGGAGCTGACGGCCTGCAGGCACTCATACTCGATACCCGTCATCGCTCCGGCGAAGGGGCCTTTCTTGACCATGGACATCTGCTCGCAGGCGATGGGGCATTGGGCGCAGGCGATCACCTTCACCTTGTGATGCTCGTCCAGGTATTCCCCGCTGACCAGCTCGGCAAACTCGAACACACCTTCCTGATAGTTGCGGGTCGGCAGGAGGCCGAGCTTGTTCATGTTGAGCATGTTTGTGGATGTGCCGTACACGCGATATTTTTCGGTATTGGGTCCTTGAGCCGCTTCAGTGATGTCAAAGGACATCTGGAGCAACGTATCGGGATTGGCAACAGTGATGCCGTGGGTGCCGCTGACGGAGACTGCTTTGAGCTTCTTGCTGCCCCAAACCGCACCGTGGCCGGTGCGTCCGGCCTGCCGGCCGTCATTCGTCACATTTGCATAACGGACCATGTTTTCACCAGCGGGACCGATTGTTGCAGAACGGACTTGATCATCACCGAAAATTTCTCGGATCTCTTCTTCGGTCTCATAAGTTCCTAAACCGAGGAGTTTGTCTGCAGGCAGGAATTCCACCCGGTCGTCATCGATGAAAATGTGGATCCAATCATTGCTGACGCCATGAATGACCACGCCATCCCATTGGGCGCGCTTCAGGGCGATGGAGAACCAGGACCCCGAAAGGCTGTCGCCAATAAATCCGGTGAGGGGGGATTTTGAGGCGAGACCATATTTACCGCCAACGGGTACCGGTGTTCCGGAGAAGATCCCATTGGCAAAGCAAACCGGATTGCCGGGGTCATAGGCATCGCAGCCAACCTCGATATTCTCCCAGCACAGGCGGGTGGCCATTGAAACACCACCGATATAAAGTTTGTACCATTCTTCCGGTTTTTCTTCAACCCAATGCTTCTGTTCATTCAGTTCGACATGCAGGATCTTACCGCTGTATCCGTACATAAGAATTCTCTCCTAATTTTGACTCTTTAGGTTTGTCAGGAAGACAAAAGTTGTGGTTCGGGTTGAAAATCCCGAAGTTATCATAATTTAGTGTAAAAATCATCCTTCTTCCAGTAAAATAATAACGCACTTTATTTATACTCATGCCTTTTTCCTATCAATAGTGAGGGATGTAACCATTCACTATGAGTAATATCAATAAATCAATTCGTTATAAATTTCACGAATTAAACCGAAAATATTTTACCACAGGCGCTGTTGTAAATGGGATCAACTCGATGTGATCCTAACGTCATCGGGCGTGATCCAGCACCTGCCAGGAAATAACCGGGCTGTTTGGGTTTGGTACTGGGGGAATTCTGAAAATGCGACTTTTGGGGAGCCGGTAAAGAAGACCTGGCCTTTTTCAAGAATAGCCACACGATCAGCGAGTTGGGCAGCAAATTCGATATCGTGAGTGATGACCAAAATGGCTTTATGCTGATGCCGCCATTTCTGCAGGAGATCTGCCAGGGCATCTTTGGCGCGGTAATCAAGGCCGCGGGTAGGCTCATCCAGGAATATGATGTTGGGTCCATGGACAGTGATCGCAGCTAAGGCTGTGTGCTGGCGTTCTCCGACGGAAAGATCGCGAGGATACCGGCTTTGCTTCTCAGCCAGACCAAAGATTTCCAAGTAATCGATCACATCACCTTCATCCATACGGCGGTCGTGGTTCTTTAGCGTGACTTTTAACTCCGCTAAAACAGTTTCTGCGAATAAGAGGTCGTTGGGGTTTTGCGGCAGGTAGGCGATACTTTGGATGATCTCGGATAGTTTTATCTGGTTGATGTCTTTTCCAAAGAGCGATTTTTCTCCCCCAGATGGGATCAACCCCAGAATAGATCTCAGGAGAGTGGTCTTACCGGCGCCGTTTGGACCCAGCAGCGCTATGATCTCTCCCTCTCTGAGTTTCAGCGAGACATCCTTGAGAATTTGCTGGCCAGCGATCGTGGTTGATAAATGATCGATTTTCAGAATAGGCGACCTAGCCGGTGGAGAATGTGGGGGTCGGTTCTCATCGGCAGCTTTTACTCCTTCCATTGCCACCTCAGGAAAATTTTCAATGGAAAGAGGGAGAGGTGAGAGGTTGAACCATCTGGCGATCTCGATAATGGGCGGCACCTGCGTCATCTGGGGGATGATTTCCTGAGGGGATCCGAAGAGCAGTTTGGACTCGGATGTGAGGTGAATGATCGCATCTGTATAGGGGAGGAGACGCTCAAGGCGGTGTTCTGAGATCAATATTGTCAGTCCTAGATCAGTCTTCAAAGAAACGATATACTGGAGAATTTCATCTGCCAGGACCGGGTCTAATTGAGACGTAGGCTCGTCCAGGATTAAAACTTTTGGACGGTTGACCAGGGCGCTGGCAATAGCGACCCGCTGCTTTTCACCACCAGAGATATCCTGAACTCGCATTTGGCGGATATGCTCAAGATCCAGATGATGGCAAACCTCATTCAAACGCTGATGCATCTCCTCTCTGGGCATGCCGGCGTTTTCCAGTGAAAAGGCGATTTCATCCTCGACGATATCGAATACGAATTGTGCCTCCGGTTCCTGGAACACAAATCCGACCTTCGCGGCCATACCTTCGGGCCCTGCTGTGATGGGGTCAGAACCAAACACATCAATTGAACCGCTGATCTTGCCACCAGAGAAATGTGGGATCAGGCCGTTTAAGCAACGGAGCAGGGTGGATTTTCCACTGCCTGATGCTCCGGTCACCAGTGTCAGCGTAGCAGATTGAACCTGGAGGTCCACATTTTCCAGAACGGATTGGTGGGCGCCGGGGTATTGGAAGGTGAGATTTGTAATGTTAATCATGAGTGGTGAACACCAAAGGGATGCCCGGGATCAGGCTGAGTAGAATTCCCACCAGGTTCAGGTCAGGCGTTTTGAGAACCGGATATGGTGAATAAGCGAATGAGGTTGCATTATCCGTGAACAACAAAATGAGCAATAGCAGCAGGGATATTGAAAGGAGTCCAGTCGATAAAAAATCTGTTCCCCGCCAGATTTCCTGATGGAGATGCGTCACCTGGGTCTGCTTGCCGGAAAGGATGAAAACGGAAATAATCAATGCGCTCCCAATAACATAAAGAACCACGCTTAGCAGAAGTGGGTAGTCATAGAGACGCAGGACCCACCCAGAAAACACGGTAAATACAGCCAGGATCAAGCCGATTAATGCCAGGTTTGATTTCTGCGATGAGGTTTGCGTATGAAAACCGCGGGAGGTGATTGACTCGGAAAGCAAAATGGCATTTTCCAGGCTTGTGACCAGCAGCGGAACGATGATGGGGAGCCAATCCGAGACTTTCTTCATCGGGTTGCCACGGATCATCTGGGCTTCTTTGATTTCTCTGGTGCGTTGTTGAATGGAGGGAAAAAATGTCAGAGATATCGTGACCATGGTGGCAATAGGGTGAAAGGCACGGGGGATTAGCCGTGTGATCTGTTTGATGCTGAGGGCGAGGTTGAAGATATTAAACAACAGGTAGAGGGCGCCGATCACCAGGCCATTGACAGCCCCATAGACCATGCTTTCCAGGGTAAGATCTCCGCCAATCAGGGGCAAATTCTCAGGGACGGTCAGCAGCACTGTGCGGCCGGTATGAGTGAACAGAGCGTTGATCAGTGTGGACAGGATGAGCATTGTTGCCAGGAAACGCAGGTTTTGCGTCACCCAGGATGGTTGGTTCTTTCCTTTCGCCAACCGCGCGCCAAGGAAGAGTAAAAGGATAATCGAAACCAGCAAGTACACCGGATTTCTTGTGGAAAGGAGGAAGACCATGCTGGTGATTAACCAGAATACCCACGCAGCGGTCACTTTCATGCATCATCCTTTATAAACTGGAATGAAAAACGTTGATAGAACCGCTGATAAATATTAAGAACTGGTCTGGCCATGATGCTGATGATCAAGAAATTTCCAATCGCCCGGGTGATATCCCAGATGACTGATGTTGCAAGGTAATAGGCTGAATAACGTCCCAAATTTTCTACCAATCCTGCACTTTGCATCCAGGTTTGGCTGGGTGCCGCGCCCAGAAAGGGCCAAAACCAGAGGTTCATGATCGCGCCATAAAGGATGCCCCAAATGGCACCAAAGATGGAAAGCAAAATGATTTCACCGGATTTCCCCTGCCACCCGAAAGTCTTGACGGCTGGTTTAAGCAAGGTAGCACTTTGGCCTACCCATCCGGCGGTGATCATCTGTCCCGGGAGCCAGGGACCGACGCCGCCCGTAATCAATCCGGACACGAACATGGTCATGGCACCCATCAGGAATCCGATCCTGCCGCCGAAGAAATAACCTGTCAGGATAATGAGAAAAAAAGTCGGGCTGAACCCTGCCGGGCCTGGGATAGCATTTTCGAGGAAACGCACACCTGCATTGATCGCAATCAGGACGCCTAGGAAAGAGATCATTTTGCTGTCTATTGATGATGTTTGGATTTCAAACAGAGCGATGAAGAGACACAGAATGATAATGAGACTGACCATGATGGGAAAAGCAGCTCCCTGCGTGCCGGGATCTCTGACCCGCGGGAGGACGAAGGGCGCCAGCAGGCTCAGAAATCCGAGCACAAATACAATCAGGTTGGTGAGAACGCCAGAAAGCCGGATTTTCATTTCCGCTTTTTCATGAGGATGAAGACAATAATGACCACCACGATCAATCCAATCCCGCTGATAATAAAAATGGGCAGTGTTGAATGAACCGGAGCAGTCGTTACTTCAGCAGCGGTTGTTGAAGTTGATTCCACTGTGGCGGCAGGTGTTAAGGTTGCTGTGGTTGATTCGGTCGGGGATTCCGCGCCGGACTCGGCTTCCGCAGAACCTATAATGGGTAAAGGGTGGACATCAATATAATTGAGATAGGGTTGAACAGCGTAATTCTTGAGGACCGATGTTCCACAGATCACGTCCAGATTGGGAAGAACATCCGGCGGCAGGGAGGGGAAGATTTCCCAGCTTGTAAAATGCCAGGCCTCTATACTGCTGGAAAGAACCTCGGACTCACTTGCACCAACATTATTGAATACCCACTCAGTCCCGTTCCAATGCCAGTAGGACCAGTAATTGGTTTCACCCTCAGGATTGGAAATATCCATAATGCTGTTCACAAATCCTTCCGGTGCATCGTATGTAAACCCTGAAGCGTCCAGTAATTCTAATCCACTTAAGGTATCACCCTCTACTCGCACGCAGGCGGTTTGAGTTTCACCCTCACCAGGGTCAATGACCAGACCAGCGAAATGAACATCTTCATTGATCGACGAATGGATAAGGTAATCCCCATTGAGCGCGGCAATTAATGCTGATGCTGTAGACATCAAGTTGCCATCCGGATTGTCCCAGGTGTAGACAAAAGATCCATTCGCTTTTTGATAAGAGAAGAGATTTGGTAATGGCGCCTGGCCAAGGTCCGCTTCCCACGTGTTCTGAGGGATCCCTAACGCATTCAAAGCCATCAAAACAAAAGATGTTGTGCTGGAATCGCCCCAGCCGCCATCTTCTGTCTGCATGGATTCGATAAAAGCCAATGCGTTCTGAATGATCTCACTATCTGGTGAGATGGCAGCAACCAGCAAAGCCTGAATTGCCAGAGCGGTGTTATCCGGAAATGTTCCAAATCCCGGCGAGTATTCCCACCCGCCATTTTCTTGCTGCAAGCTGAGCAGGGTGTCCACTACTTCCTGGGGGATTGTTTGTCCTGCTGCATACAACCCAAGGATCGCGAAGGATTGATGCCAGGTATTATCCGATACACCAAACGCATTTGCAGTCTCATCATAAGTCTCTTCCAATGCTGCGATCAGGTCAATGTTGGCAAACCGGGTTGGATCTTCATTAGCAGCGACAACACTGATGATTGTTTTTCCAATCGCATCGGGGCCGGATTCGATATAGGCAGCTAAATTAGCCTCGACATAATCCAGAGGTGTCAGTTCTGCTTGAACGATTGTTTCTGGATCCCAGCCGGCAGCTTGCAGAGCAAGAATGATATCCAGTGTTTGCCCGACAGCGCCCCAACCGCCATCCGGGTTTTGATGGTCAACGATGTAATCAAAGCCAAGGCTGATTTTTTGGAGATTACCTAAGCCAAACAGTGTCTGGCCGGAAAGGCCGACAATGGCATCTGCTGTTGAGAAGGTGTTTGCAAAATCCCCACCGATCACACCTGAATCCTGCTGCAGGGATAACAAAGCTGTTTGGGGGTTGCCGTCCACTTTTTGCCAGTTGTCATTCATTGGAAACTGACCCAGACTGGAGATAGCTTGAAGCATAACGCCGGTCGTATTGGCGTTGGTGGTCGTATCCCACTGGGTCTGCCAGCCACCGTTGGGCTGCTGGTTCGCTATCATGAAGTCAATAGCCGTCTGAACCTCAAGAGAGGTTGGCTCAACCTGACCGGATGCGATTAATGCCATCAATGCCAGGGGTGTTGTATCCAGATAACTACCGTAGCCGTCATTCCAACTGCCGTCCTCCAGTTGTGCATCCACCAACCAATCGATGGCCTCTGATGGAATGCTGGCTGCATTTGCCGACAGCCCCAGGATCGCCCAGACCTGGTCAATGACATTGTCAGCCGTGGTGGCACCATAGAGGCCGGTATTGGGATCATAGCTGGCCTTAACAGCGTAAATCAAGTCATTTGATCCCGGACCAAAAGCATTGGGGTTCTCATTAGCAGCAGCGATAGCTGTTAACAACTGACCAGCGCGCGCCACACTGAAAGATGGATTTTCACTCTCAGCCTGATTTACCCAATCACCTCCGGCTTGTGCCAGAAAATCAATTGGGCGGTTACCCGAGTCGCTTTGCAGAAAGCCTTGCTCATAACGAGCGGCAGCCAGTGCCTGGACGACCCGGATCGTCGCAGCGACACTGGAGGACTCATCCATCCAGCGAATGCCGCCATCATCATTGATCTGGGTGGCGAAATAATCGAACGCGTTGATTATCGCATCTTCTTCATCTCCCTGCATTTGATCTATCACTGGTGCTGCAGCGACAGCAGAAGAGCTGAAAAGCATTAAAATGAAACTAACGGCGAGAACCTTATAAAACGATTTTATTAGGGATTTCATCAAGCAACTCCTCATCTACAATAGAAAACGACCTATTCAATGAAAAGGTCGTTAAACCAAATCCGCCCGAGAGGGCGGCAGGGTGAGGTCGGCTGATCACATATCAGAACCGATACCCAACATGCCTTTCCACGAAGTGCTATGGGTCATAAAGGGCGGGTTATCGGACTTCACCAATGGTGTTACCGTTGCGGGACAGTGCTGGACTTTCACCAGCTTCCCCCCTTGTGCACCTTGCATCCGGGCAAGAGGTGCACCCTTTATGGTTTATTTACTTATATTTTTATTCTAATTGCCCTCAATTGATTTGTCAATCAGAAAAGGCAGTGTCTGTTAAAGGGCACTGCCTTTTCATTGAGTAACTGATGACTTAAGGGGGATTCTTAATTGACTGAAATTTTGACCACGTCTTTAACCTGCAATTTGCCGGACATTTCAGGTATGACTGTACGCAACGAACCATCATCAAATGCAACAATGCAGTTTGCACATGCTAGTACTTCGTCCATAGCCATGCTCGCTTCGTAACCATCGGAGGCGACAAAGACCACTTCACTGCCTGAATCAACGACGCCTGCATCTGCGAGAACGTCAGCAAGTAGTACACCTTCATAGGCGGTGGTTTTTCCGTCCTTATTTGTGTAATCAACGAACATGGTGCCCATAGCTTCCAAATCGACCTGGGTGTATGCCTTTTCGCCAACTGTCAGGATTGATTCACCAGCGGGAGCACAGGCGGAAATGAGGGCAAGCACGATAAATAAAATAACAAACAAACGGGTTTTCTTCATGTTTTTCCTTCTTTCTAATAAATGGAGATCAATTTTATTGGTTGATAACAATTTCAGTCACCTGGAAAACCCAACGATTTGCAGGCGTCGTGGGGAAGACCAGGCGGATGGGACCAGCGTCGGGATCGGCGTCCACAATCCATTCACCGCTTTGCTTCATGGCGACAATACCATCCACCATTTCGTCTTTCGAAATTTCAATGGCATAGCCGTCGGCAGCTTTGGCTGTGATGGAGCTGAACGCCTCAGGTGCTCCGGCAGCCTCCAGCAGGACGGATAATTCAACCCCGCTGAATGACCGTACTTCATCCTCACCCCGGGATTTCTCCATCAGCACGTCGTTCAACTCAGCTTGAGGCATCTTTGCCAGCTCCGCGTAAGTGAACGTAGCCGGGTTGCTCACATCTCCCGAGATGGATAATTCCCAATCAACATTGGGAGCGCCACCACATGCACTGAGGAGAACGGGGATGATCAGTGCCAGGATCCAGCTAAACTTCTTGGTGCTTCTTAACATACAACCTCCTTATTTGTCTAGAAAAATGATCGGGATAATCAAATCGGACGCAGTCAGGGTGCCATGGTTGCCGCCATCATCGGTTGTGTGCATGCCGTGGTCAGCGACGATAGCGATAAATGTGTCCGCAGGTAATGCGGCATAAATTTGAGCGAGATAATTGTCCACCCGGATCAGGGCAGATTCATATTCAGGGGAATCGGGTCCGAAATTGTGACCCATGTCGTCAATTTCATGAAAATGGACATAGAGTAAATCCGGCATACCGGACTCGATTACTTCCAGACTGTTGGCGAAGACATTGTCATCGGAGAAGCCATTACCATCCCGGTCACCGCTCAGGCTTGACTCCGCATTCCGAAGGTTGAAGGGCAGGCTGGCGCCTTCTACTGCAACCACAGTTTTGCCGTTTTCCACGGCGAGATCGAACAGGGTCGTCAGTTCTGTTGACCGGTACCCGTAGCCATAAACGCCGTTTATTTGCGGTGGGGCACCCGTTAGTAGGGCGGCTGATGCTGAGGTGGTGATGGGTGGGTAAACAGTCAGCCCTTGATGGATTTCCTCAATGCCCTGTAAAAACGGTAATTTTTCAGCCTCGATCATGGTTTGAAGTTTATGGTATTGCAAACCATCCAGCAGAATCATCACAGCTTGTTCTGTTTTTCCGGAAATGTGGACCTCACCAATGGCGTCTGGCAAGGGTGGTAACCCCAGTGTTTGGGCCATGGTAGGCGCGATATCCATGATCGAGAAATAGATCTCTGAAGCCAAAGGGGAGGGCGTGATATCAATTGCTGACGGTGAAAAGTCTTCATTTCCAATTGTGATAACGCCTGCTTCTGAAACCGACGCAATAGCGGCGACCTCATCCCAGATGAAAGAGGTTATTTCCTCGCTCTCGGTGCTGAGGTTGATCCGATCAATCAATGTGAAGCCGTTCTTGTATAACAATTGACCGAGGGCAACGACCTCAATTTCCTCTTCAGATTTTTCCAGATAGAATCTCACCTCTTCCTGGGTGATCTGGCTTGTGACTTCACCCTGGGTAGTGACCTCGATTTGCCAACCAGGCTGGCAGGCTGCGAGTACCAGAGAGATGAAGATGTATATTGCGAAAGGTAAATGCTTAATCTTGATCATCACTTAATTTGATTCAATTTTGACGATGTCGGTTGGCCAGGCGCTGCGACCGCGATCTGGCAAAACCAAAGTAACCATATCCCTTACGATGGCGATCACAGCCCCGTTGATCTCAGTGCCAGCCAGTTCGGTTTGATTACCGCTTGAATCGGTCAGGATTACCATCTCAGGGGAGGGATTATCCAGAAGCGGGAGGAGACGGGCGCCTTCCACCCAGTTCGCAACCAGCGCATGGCTGGTTTCACCCGTTTCATTGGCGAGCATCACATCGGAACCTTCAACCGTCAGGCGAACTGTTTCTCCAACGAGCAGACGTCCTATGGATGTGGCTTCACCGTCAATCACCAATGGTATTTCAATGCCAACGATTGTGATGCGGTTGATACCCTTGAGCCATGTTGAGGAGTGCACCGATTCGGTAACAAAGCGAACGCCGTCCATATACGGTACGAGCATGGCTGTCTCATCAAGGTACTGTGCTTCAATCTTGGTCAGACCGCCATCGTTTGTCGTGAAAGTTACGGATTCAAAACGATCTACACCATTCTGGGCTAAGAACTCAAACAAAGTGATGTGTGTTCCAAGGTTTTCCTGGTCAGGCAAGATCTCATTAATCTGCACGTAGGATGGATCGGGGACATCGCCTGTCAATTCAATGACTTCAAAAAAACGAACACCGGATAATTCCACAGCGCCATGATCGTCGTGGCAGGTCTCGCAAGTGTGGAAGTCTTCACTGCTGTGGCACTCTGCGCAATCGTTCATCACGACACCTTCGTGCCAGAGCATGCTGAAATCATACTCACTGAGCAAACCCACTGGCATTGGTCTGGTATTGATGACAATCAGAATGATGACCCCGACCAGTAGGACGAGTGCCCCCGCTAAAAAAATTACCCAGCGATTCTTCTTATTTTTCATTGTGCCAATCCTCCAAAGTTCATATAGAGAAATATTGCCGATATACAAACCAAAAGTAAATTGATGATGATATCCAAATTGGATGGGGATGTCCTTTTTCTGAACGACCGGATCGGGAATCTACCAAAACCGCGCCCCTCCATACTGAATACGAGTTTATCAGCGCGACTCAAAGCACTGATCAACAGGGGAGTCATGAATTGACGGATAAGGAGTAACAACCGTTTGGGTCCACCCCGGTCGTAGCGAATGCCACGCACAAGCTGTGCCTGATAGATTGTCCGGCCTTCTTCTTCCATCAGCGGCGCCAACCTCAAGGCGGTGACCAGCATGAATCCGAAGCGATAGGGCAATCCCAATTTCATCAGGGCATAAGCCAGGTCGCTGGGTTCGGTCGTCAATATAAAAATGTAGCTAAGAAAAATTATTGATAAGAACCGCCCGCTGAAGCGTAGCCCGGTTTCAAGTCCGCCACTGGTTACCCGCAGGAGATCAATTCCCGGATTAATCAACACAATCCCGCTTTTATCAAATAGGAGATACAGCACGAACAAGATGAATCCGGTAGTAAAAGAAAAGCGGAATCCGCGGACTTGCCAGATGGAGGATTCGACCATCGTCAAAACAAGTAAGGATAAACCGGCTAAAATCATCAAAAGGATGCCATCCGAGAGGATGAAGACGAAAACACTACCCAGTAACAACCAGGCTAGCTTGGTCAGGGGATAAAGCCGATGAATGAGGGAGGTGCCCGGTTGAAAGGAGAGTTTATGCATTGGTCTTTTCCTTCAGCGACTGTGGTAAAAATGCATCATATCCCAACTCTTTCATCTGTACAAAAGCTTCGTCAGTGGACGCATCGATAACGATTTGACCTTCATCCAGGAAGACGACCCGGTCACAATATATTTGGGTGAGGTCAGCGTGATGATTGACGAGCAGGACTGTGTTTCCTTTTGAAACATAAGCTGCCAGCAAAGACATCCAGGTATGAGCGTTTGCCATGTCCTGACCGATGAGAAATTCATCGATTAACAACAGCCCGGGTTCGTGCAGGATCATCGCAATCAAGTTCAGGCGGCGTTTTTCGCCATAACTCAGCCGCTGGGGATGGGTGGAAAGTTTGCCGCTCAAACCCAGACGGTCAAGCCAATCCTTGGCGGCTGCTTTTTTCTCCTCGGATAACATGCCCAGGTTTTGGGCGGTCAGGACAGCCTCCTCCCAGACTGATTGGGTGAAAAGCTGGTGGTCAGGATTTTGGAAGATATCCCCGATGTCTTTGACCAGAGCTGATGTTTTTGTTTTTGCGAGGTCTCTGCCGAATCCGGTTCGGTCACCGCTGTCTGGCTGATGGAGCCCCATCAGGGTCTGCAAAAGCGTTGATTTACCGCTGCCGTTAGGTCCCATTAAACCGACAAACTCACCGGGGAATAGCGCCAGACTGATATTTTTGAGAATGGGTCTCCCACCCAGCTTGAGGTTGATGTTTGACAATGCGATCAGCGGGGGATTTTCTTCATCTCGCTCACCGGAAGGAATTTTTTCCCGGTGCAAAGGTATCTCAGAGCCGAGAGAAGATTGGAAAGCCGGAATTGCTGAAATGGGTGCGATCTGTCCATTTTCAAGAACCACCAGTTTCGGCTCAAAAGGCTCGAGTTGGGTTAATTTGTGTTCGATGATGATCACCGTGATGTCCCGAGACTCCCGCATACTGTGTAAGGTCGAAAACACGTTTTGAGTTGCAATGGGATCCAAATTGGAGGTTGGTTCGTCCAGGATCAAGACATCTGGCGAAAGGGCTAACATAGATGCGATGGCGACTTTTTGTTTTTCGCCGCCTGAGAGCGACGCTAAGTCCCTTTCCTTCAAATCAAGCCCTTTTACTACCGCCAAAGCTTCGTTAATTCGTTCATCGATTTCCGCAGGTTCGATACAGCGGTTTTCCAGCCCAAAGGCAACCTCATCCATCACTGACAATGTGCAGAATTGATCCTCAGCATTTTGCTGGACATAAGCAACGCGTTCGCTGGCGGCGTAGAGTGGCACCTGCGACATATCTGTGCCGTTTACGATAATTTCCCCGGAATAGTCTGGTGGTTCGTCCTGGAAGAGAAACCCCGCCAGTGCTTTTCCAAGCGTGGACTTGCCGCAACCAGATTTTCCGGTTACCACCACAAAATCACCCCGGTCAAAGGATAAGTTAATTTCCCTCAAAACCGGTTCAACTGATCCTGGGTGAGAATAAGAAAAGCAGCGGACTTCCACAAAAGCCATAGATTACCGGATCTTAATTTGGGTGACCGGGAATAAGTGGACCTCGCCGGACATCTCGGCCAGGGCAAAGGAAATCCCTGTGTCTTCTATTACAGTGAATAACCGTAACTTGTCATTGCCTTCGATCTCTGACCAGGCAAATGACTGGTTCTCTGCTGAATTGCTAAATTCAACCTCGTTTGGTGTACTATCGTTAAGGGTGGCTTCAATGACTTTCCAGACTGGGACACCTTGCAGCTTTTGGGAGCCTTCGGGAAGAGCGATCTGGGTGCTGTCCATTTCGGAACCCCAGTCATCCGGGACAAATTCATATGTATTTCCATCCAGGTCAACAATGGTCAACCCTTCAGAAGCGATAATCGTAAGGTTCGTAACATTCCGGATCCAAGCTTTGCTGCTTTCAGGACCGACAACATCAAAGGAAGTGTTTTGTCCCTGACCATTTTGCACCAACAGGATGTTCGGATTGGATTCTAATTCCTCAAAGCTGACCAGGAAGGCATAACCATCGGAGGCTTCAATAAGCAATGTGTCAGCGTCAGTGGATGGCGCGGTGTGTTCGATAATCTCCAGGAGTGGGTATCCGGAATATTCCGTCATCACACCTTTATATTCCATCTGGCGGGTGACCATCTCTGGGTTGAATTCCTGGGAAGGGAAAGTATAGGTGTTTTCGACATCTCCGGCGATCTCGATATTTTGCGGACCTTTGTAATTGGCGTGCAGAAAGACCGCCAATAGCGTGGCGAGAAGGAAAACCCCGATCAGGATATACCAGCCGATCTTCCTGCTCCTGGTGGATTGCTCCGGCACTTTTACGACACCTGCCTTAGCCAGTGTCTTGAGGAGGAGGAAGGGGACGAAACCTGCAAAGATCAGTCCCGAAACTAAGGCTACAAAGAATAAGATCAAAATGGCACTCGCTGTCAGGATATTCATGGGAACGGTGGCGAATATTTGAAAAACCAGGACGTTTGAACCGGTTGCCAATCCACCGGCGATCAGGTAGGGCAGAAGGGAACGTTTATTACGTAAGAGTAGGAAACCGAAATCGACCAGTAAACCAGCCACCAGGTCTACCAGGAGGATAATGACCCCATGGCTGTTTCCGCTCATCAACTCAACCGTGCCTTTGAGGATGCCAGTGATGATCCCAGTGCCCGGCTTACCTGTGATTGCTATAGCCAGTACAATCCAGATGACGTGCAAGCCGGCAGCCCATTGTGTTCCACCAGGAAAACCCAGAACTGCATGAACAGCGTCACTAAGAGCGTTGATGTATGTACTGGCAACACCACCTAATGCAGCCAAAACAGCCATGATCAGCAGATCGCGGGTGGAAAAGAAAAATTTGGTTTTGGTTGAATTTTGTTCGGACAAAGAAAAACGCTCTTTCTATAATGGAAAGGAGCGCCAACAAATTGCACGGAAGTGATTTTCTTTCGCGCAGAAACGATCCATCTCCTTTCCAAACACGGGAGGCAAGAACGTTTCCATTCTTGCCCTATCGGCCAGGGCACCATGGCGTCGCTGTAGGTGCAGGGGCTCGAAGATGTGATGATTATAATATTGTTAATTTATTTTATCATATGGATTGTTACAGTCATAGTGATTATCATCATGGAATATTTGTGCATTAATTGCCAGTTCGGAAAGGTAATATCTCCACAAACCCAATATAAAATTCAAGCGAGGTACGCGCTGCATATACTCGCGGTACTGATCACCCCACTTCTTGATGTCCAATTCCCTTTCTCTATTCATTGATAAATATTTTTATTATTGTGTGAGGTAGCTCACAACACCGCAAACGATGCAAAGTAATGCAATGATGCTTATGATCACAAAAACTGTTTTTCTCGTGCGGTGGGTTTTCTTTGATTGTTGTACATATTCCTCTTCAATCTCAGGTTTCGCTTTCTCGGCATCAGCTGGTATCACAAACCTCATTATTTTGGGCTTGGGTGATTTATGTTGCGGGCAGCGTAGTTTCTCGTTAAGCTCAACCACGCTGGCGCACTTTGGGCAGTACCCTAAAGCTTTTATTTTGCCTTCTGCCATCATTTTCTTGCGCTCATCCTTCGCACGGGTAGAAACATAAGCATCCTTGTCAGCACCGAACATTCCCGCAAGCCCAGAACCACCAGAATAAGCCCCTTCCGCACTTGTATACGCCAGGCGGTCGCGCGTTTCCTCTTCCTCCATGCCAAGCTTCTTGTATAAATTGGCGCGCTCGTTTAATATATTTGCTCTTTCCTTTTGGGGTGCTAATTCAAGCGCCTGGCTAAAGTCCGAAATGGCTTGCTCAGGATCTAACTCAATATGACGTCTAGCGCGTATCGCATAGCGAAGATATTCGGGTGTCTTTCGCAGTGCCAGTCCAATATTCGTGATTGGAAATACGATGGCGACAATTAACCATGTAAGAGGATTAGTCGGACAGACTGTGAAGGATTCTGCTAACTCGGGATTATTAAAAAGGTTATAGGCAACTAACCCACAAAGTACGCCGCCGACAATGCCAACTATGATATTCCCAATGCGGTCTATCAGATTTTCTTTCGGCAGTAAATCCGCATTGCATTTCTGGCAAAATTTCTCATCTCCTGCATTTTTAGTATTACATTTTTTGCAGTAAATCATTGCAATACCTCCTGAAAATCTTATAATTCATTAGCCATAAATCCGAATTATGGCAAGACGTAGAAGATAATTACTTTTTTTTGATTAATCAATTATTGCTTTTTCCACATCCCTTGTTTCTGTGACAATCTCTATGATTCCGACAGTGGTGAATATCTTTATCACAACTTGCAAAACTAACAGCCAGATAGAAGACAGTATTTGGTTGACGGTTAATAGTGGTGTAAGAAACATGATGCCTATTATCAGGGGAATGTATTTCTCGATTGGATTTATCTTCTCGGTAAATCCATCTATCATCCCCTGCATTTGTTTCTCAAATTCTTCCTCAACTTGACTTCGTTCATTATATGGAACCTGTGACAATGCTTGTTCCTTAAACGGATCCATGAACAGTTCCAAATAGGATGCTGGTATTTCAAAACCGATTCTATCGATGGCATCCTTGCTGCCAATAAATATACTTCCGCAGGCGACAATCAAAAGTGCGATTGAGAAAATACCAAGAGAATTCTTAAAGGGCTTTGTAGAAAAGTGAATGCGTTCCTTTTGCTCCACATTAACGCCGTGAGCTGCATAGCAGCATATCACGAAATAAACAAGCAGGATAATACCCACTTGTATTGTAAATCGCTGCCATCCAAACAGGATTGCCAAGGAGGAAAGCAGGAATACTACAGCACTAATCCAGAGCGGCTTCATCAAGAGAGCCACAATGCCAGCAGATATTATCACTCCGCCAAGGGAAAGCAAGAGAAATAGCAACATTTCTAACAGCTCTTTGGACGGTGACATAATCAACTCGTAGGACAAAGATAGCTGATCACACATCCTCCCTAAGAAATAAGACGTAGCCAGGTGGATGAATATAAATACACCGTACTTTAACCATTTCTTGTTCATTTTATTCATTCTCTCATCACAGCGTAAATAAAAAGCTGCTGTATTCACAACAGCAGCCTAAACGCAGAACCACGTAACTATTTTTTAACAACTGCCATTTTTTGCTTAACGTGGCAATGATATGTATACCTGATTACAAATTTCATTATACTTGATTTAAGGTAAATTAGAAAATTAAAAATGAAGTGCCCCCAAGATTCCTCGGGGGCACTTGTGGGTTTTGTGGCTAAGAGAGAGTATTACTCAGGAGATGGGAGCTGGAGCCACAAAAGGGTTAGCGGGATGTGGAAAGTTTGACTAATTTTCCTTTCATGTCAAACGTCATCCGGGCATAATGATGATGGGTGGTGTGTTGGTTTTCATCCACTGATTTTTCCAATGTAACGTAATAACGACCCTCGCTGGGTGATTTGCTTTTTTTATTTTGTGATATTGGACCAGATGCGTTCATTTTCATCTGAGCATTGTACAATCCGGGTAGATATTTTTCAACGACCTGTTTTACAGTGTTCGTGACGTTTTTTGGCATCTGGCTACTGTCAAATGCTGGCTCCAAATCGGAATCGCTGATGGTCTTCAAAGCAGGGTGAGCCTTTGCCCGGAATAAGGGTTTTGGCATAGCCTTCAATCCATCATGGACAGCCAGGGGGTCGCCGTAAAGCACAAACGAGAGGATCGTTTTTTGGTCTTCACCATCAAGGAAACCCTGCAACCGGGTCATCACTTGGGCGAGGGTCAATTTGGCGCGCATTAGGGCATAACCAACAGCATCGCCCTGCAAGACTTGTTTCCAGAAGAGCTCTGCGAGGTAATCTGCAGCGATCAGGGGTAACGTCACTGAGCCATAAGCAATACAAGTGGATCCGATAAAGGCAGAGGTGCCAGAGTCGAGGAATTTCAAAGACATTGCTTCTTCGTGACGCTTATCCTGTACATTGGCGCCGTAGCAGGCTTCTGTGAGCACGAGAGTCGGTGCAGGAATATATTCGTTAAATAGACTTGGACTCAGGGCGATGGGATAATCCGGTCCTGCTGCATCAGAAGAGAAGTTTTTTTGGCCATACCAGTGAGGGCCATCTTTGACGCCATGCAGGTTGAAGTAACCCAGTTCCTGCCCCTGCCCATTATTCAGCAGAATCGTGCCAGAATCTTGGGGTGGCGAAAGCTGTAAGTCTTTGGCTCTGCCAACAGTTGCATAGACCCCCGCAGAGGCTTCCTGCCATACTTCAGCTGAGTATCCCAAACTGTGATTTTTATTGAATGGGAGTCCAATGCTGGTGAGCCATTGTCGGAACCAACCAAGGAATGAATTCAAGGACAAACCTGGATGCAATCCTTTTTTAGTGCGTTGTTCGTATTGGTAGATCAGGTGCCTGATTTGATATAACAGGAGACCTGCATCCGAACCGGCTTCTCCCGGTAAACGACCAACTGGCCACTGCGGGATAAAGTAGTTCTCGTCAATCGTGCCATAGGGATTGTCGGATGGCACATCAAGGTCGTCATCATGGGTGGGATTTGGGAGATGGTGGAAAGGAACAATCTCTGGTCCGCCGGCGATCAATAACGCCCCGATCATTTCTCCCTGTTTTGCCAGAGCTTCATCGAGATCCGCCAGACTGAGTTTGACTTTCCAAGCATCTGTCGCCACTGTCGGTTTGAGACCGAGTTGAGACATCTGGGCAGCATCATCCGGATAGAATAATTGCGCGCCCCAATTCGGAAGTTTGCGGATTAAGCTGACCAGATCATTGAGCAAATCATCAATGATGGCTGCGGTATTCGGGCCATACAGAGATTCCAATTGCTTTTTAGAGGACAGGATGATATATACAGGGAAGCGATTATCACCGCGTTCCAGATCGGGTTTTTTGAGTCTTTTTGCCAGTCGGGAAAAAGCTTTCTGGATATCTTCAAAATCCCCCTCATTCGCCCAATGTTCTTCGGCGAATTTCGGATTGATTTCTTCCAGAGAGGGCTGTACTTGTTCTTCTTCCTCCTCGACGGAGATCGTTTTTTCATGGATCCCAGTATTCGCCTGAACAGGGTCTTTTGATTGTTCTGGCTCATTCTCTGTGGGGGTCTCTATATCTGCTAATTCTGGTGGATTTTCTGCGCCCGGGTGAAGCTGGTTCCATCCCAAATGCGAACTTACTGATGCCGGGACCGGGAGATCAAAGTAGATCTCCATTTTATCCGGCCAAAGGTTGTGGAACCGGTGGCGGTAACCGAGCAATCGTTGGATTACCTGACCAGCGCTGTCATGAGCAGCAACCCAATGCAACCGCTCGACAGCGATGGATTCTTTACCTTTATCCAGGTCTGCCAGCGATTTGATAATATTGATTTGAAGGCATTTCGGCCATTGTTGGTGGTAAATCTCACCGAGGTTATTGAGCATCTCCGTGTTATGCTGCCTAAAAGCAGCCTTCAGATGCAAGATGGCTGGCAAAGGAGACGAGGGCTCTTTGACCAGGGATTGATGCACCAGTTCTGTTGTTTTTTCATAATCGCCTTCAGTGTAGGTCGAGCGAGCTTCCCAAAGAGGGGTCAGCCAGTCATCCGGACGATCTGCTGACGGCGTCTCTTGCGTCAAATAGTTGATAATGGCGAGATACCCGGTCTTTCGAGTGTCAGTTTCCGTTAATTCTGCCAGGGATTGAATGGCTTCAATGAACTGGGGATCCAGCTCAATCAGGTTCTCGAGAATGGTGATCGCCTGGTCGCGCTTGCCCAAATGGTCATGGGTCAACGCCTGTTGGAACTGGACATAGATGTCTCCGGGGTAATTTACCAGCCATAACATGCAGGCTTGTTTGACAAACTGGTATTCCTCGCATTCATTGGCGGCGTTCAGAACCGTCAGGAATTTATAACGGTCCAGGGCGTTCACATAATTCATAGGGGGGGTGTATTTTGACATGGTTAGCTCGTCTCTCGTAGATTGTTGATTAAATTCATTGCTGTGATTACACCCAGCTGGCGGATGACATTGGCATCGTCGGGTGCAAATTTCTTAGCTTGTTTGAGCATGGCTTCGGCGCCGTTGTAATCTTTGCATTCTTTTAGAGCCATCCCGGCGAAGTAATAGGGCCGGGGGTCTGACGCGTTTGCCTGGGAACCCTTCTGGAAGATTTTGATCGCTTCTTCGAGGTCCCGGCGTTCCTGGTATGTCTTGCCTAATTCGATGTAGGCTTCGACCAGGGTGGGGTCATAAGCGATCGCATCGGAGAGGTGAGCGATAGCCTGGTCCAGCTGCCCGTTTTTCCGCTGCAAGCGTCCCAGCATCAGGTGCACCTCTGCTCCCTCGGGGATGATCCTGAGGATGGTCTGGGCTGTCTGCTCGGCTTTATCCAGACGGTTGGTTTGGATCAGCAGGTCGGTCAATAAGGTCAAAACCGCCGCATTCTCAGGATTTTCCTGGGCGAGGATGATTAACTCTGGAAGAGTGGCTTCCGCACCTTCGAATTCCTTCTTGATTTTGATGGCTTCGAGTGCCAGCTTTATATTATTGGGATTTTCTTTCAAAGATTCATCCAATGTTCCCAGAGCCTGGTCGAATTTGCCTTGTTTGGCATAAGCTTGCGCGAGGATGATGCGGGCATCATCAGCGTGGATGTCCTCATGCAGGAGAATAGTAGTCTTCTCGATTGCACCAGCATAATCGTTTTGATCCAGCATTAATTGAGCTTCTTTAATGGCAATGTTTTTATTGGCGGGATCCAGGTTGCTCGCGTTCCTCACATTATCGATCGCTTCTGACAACGATCCCATACGCCGGTTGACATCAGCCAGTTTTAGCCAGGCTGAAGGGTCTTTCGACATGAAAGCAACGCTTTTCTCGAGGTCTTCTTTAGCATGTTCGAGGTCGTTGTTTTGCAATTTGATATCCGCACTCTTTTGCCAAAAAATTGAGTTATTGGGGTCAGCCTCCAAAGCTAAGGCAATATGCTGAGAAGCGCCAGCTTGCTTTCCGGTTTGAACTTCCAGATCTGCTGCATAAGCATGCCACCCAGCTTCGTTTGGCCAGAATTGGAGGGCTGTCTCAATCGATTTGAGCGCCACTTCGGGATCTTCTCTATTTAGGTAAGCCAGCAGGGCATGGTTGATCGGATTTGAGGTGTCCGCCTGGAGGGCTTTCTCGACAATTTGAACGCCATCGTCTTTGTTCGATTTCAGCGCATAGATTCCGTAAGCGAGTAAGACTGCCGGCTCATTGGGATACGCTTCCAAAACTTCTTGGACGATCTCATCGTCATTGCTACCCATGACAATGGCAACTGCGGCATCCAGGTCATTGAGGCAGGGATCGATATTCAGTTCCAGCTGCCATTCGCCTTCGAAAGCGGATGTGCCACGCGCTTTGAGACAAAGCCAATCCTCTTGATCCAGAGTTGACTGGACAAGCTCCAGGTGGTGTCGGAATTGAGAATAATGTTCTTCTGAAAGCATGGTTTTGCCTGGGGCATGGGCAGTAATGGAAAGAGCTTCTGAAGTGCGTTGGGCTTCCGCGCCTTTGATCAGGGTATTTGCATACCGCCAACTCAGGAGCGGTTGATTTTGGAACACTCCTACAGCCTTATTTTCAAGCTCGATGGATAGAGAATAGTCCTGAAGTTCTAGCGCGGCTTCAGCCATGCTGTTGAGATTCATGATCTGGCGATAGGTGTTTTGGACTGAAGCGGAAGTCTGTTGTTGCTCGTTCTCACGATGAGATTTAAGAGCTTCATCAAGATAATCTCTGGCAACTTCCATTTCACCCATTCGAGCCGCTAAACGACTTTGAAGAGCCAGGGTGCGTGGGTAAGTCGTCATTCCCGTTGAAATAACCTTGTAAAAGCGGGATGCCTCTTCCGGATCATTCATATAAAAGCTGATCTCAGCCTGGGTGCATACCAGGTCTAGAAAATCTTGATTTTTCTGGGATGATACAGCGCCAGCTTTCATCCCTGCTTTGGCAATTTCCAGGGCTTTACTAAAATCCATGTTGATTGCATATGCTTCCACACAAGCTAGGCGTGTTTTGAGGTCGTCGGGATCAATACTTAATGCCTGTTCAAATTTAGACTTAGCCTCATCATTCTCACCCAAACACCGCTGGAACTGTCCAACACGATAGAAATACCCTTTTAGAGAGAAATCATAAGTATAAAGAAGGGGTGATTTTTTAAAGTTATTGCTCAGTTCCTCGGTATCGGAAAGAGTTTCCATAGCAACTTCATCAATGTCAGTGAGTGTGCTGAGTGCCAATTCATATTGGCTGAGATCGCCGAGTAAATCTGCTTTCAATAAGGCTAATTCAGGATGCTGAATGAAGGAGTCATCCTTCACTGTCAGGGCTTCCAGAGCCTTTCGCATCTGTCCCTGCGTTGCGTATGCGACAGCAAGGTCCATTAGCAGGACATAGTCCAATCCTTCACTCTGCTGCTCGGCTTTCTCAAGAGCTTGAATAGCCAGATCCAGATTATTGAGTTGGATACCGATATAAGCAGCCTGGTGAAGGTCTTGAGAGGATGGTTTTGAATCTTTAATCAAAGCCTCAATATTTTTCTCTGCCTCTTTCATTGCGCCGGAAGAAATTAATGTCCTTGAAAGCCACAGTTTGAGCTCAGGACGGTCCGGAACGATCACGAGTGCTTCTTTGAGTGCTTTGACAGCTTCTTCCGGTTCATTGTTTTCCATCCTGAAACGGGCATACCACAGGATATTGTTCAAGTCCTGGGGGGCTAATTTGAGGGCTGTTTTGGCAGTATCGTTGGCTTTCCTACCTAGTTCAGAGGTTTGGTAAGCCTTAGCCAGCGCATGGAGGATGGTTGTGTTCTCTGGTTGGTGAGTGGCGGCTTCTTGCAATGCAGCCAATCCCATATCTGATTTCCCTAAAGCCATGGCGGACTCGCCCAGGCCATATTGCAATCGCCAGGATTGCATTGATTTTTCCGAAAGATCATTATCCGAAAGGCTGGAATATGCGGAAAAGGCTTCCTGATTATTCCCTGTCAGCCGGTCTACATCAGCCAGATATAGACGGAGTTGGAAATCATCCGCGTATCTCCCCAAACTCTTTGAAAGGATAGACTTTACCATGGCAAGTTCACCATGATCAACGCCATCAAGTGAAACCTCAGATTCGTTCAGCACCAGTTCGGTGACTGCAAAAACGGTTTCACTATCCTCCGGAGAATGTTTTGCTGCAGTCAGCAGAATGGGCTTTGCCTGTTGCTTTTTATCCATTGCCAGGAGGACGTGACCGAGCAATCTGGCAATGGCAGGGTCCTGGTCATAATGCTCCAGGTAGGGTTCCAGAATCGTCCAGGATTGTTCATAATGCCCTAATTGGTAATTCGCACGGGCAAGATCCAATTGACCCTCGACGTTTTGCGAATCGATTTCGAATGCCTTTTTTAGGTAGGTTAATGCATCAGCGGGACTCTGTTTTTCGAGATGAGATTTTCCTAACGCACGCAGTAAAGCCGGATTATCAGGGATGACAAGCGCACCTTTATTCAGGACTTCAAGCGCCCGATCGAATTGACCATTTTCTTGCCATAAACGCGCCAGCGCCAGCCAGGTCTCTGCTTCTTCCGGAATCATTTCCACGACTTTTTCCATATGCTGGATGGCTTTGACAACATCCCCCTTTTGCCAGAAACCTTCTCCGATTAAGACCAACGCCTTAGCGTTCTGGGGATCCTGTTTCAGGATGTTTTGGCAAATCGAGATAGCCATATCCGTCCTGTCTGTGTGCAGGGCAGATTCAGCGAACAGGATCAGGTCATCAAGGGCGGGAGTTGCCTCGGATTTGACGATCTGTTGGACGGTGGCATAGGCTTGCGGCCAGCGTTTGGCTAGACTGTATAGTTCGGCGAGTTTGCGTTTGTGGTTCTGTTCATCGGGTTCAATGAGCTCAAGATATGAAGTCAACTCGATAGCCTTATTAAATTGATGGGACGTCATGTACTGGTTCCGTACCAAGGTCAATATCTGAGGGTCTGAGAAATCTGTTTCAAGTTGTGATTCATCCAGATTGAGATCGATCTCCCTCAGCAACTCATTGAGGAGATTAGAATTTGCATCCAATACAGGTTTGTGGATGAAGTAAGCTTTATCAGTTGGCAAAGATTTTTTTGTCAATCTTTTGAGGGATTCCATCAAGGTTGATTGTGAAGTCGATTTGGGATCTTGTGATTTTAAAGTGAGAAAAGATAAGATTGATTTTTCCTCTGAGTCAGGCAGATCTGCTAATAATCGTGATGCTTCCTCATAATCCTGACCGTCGATCAGGGATTTGATATAGAAAAAACGTGCTTGTTGGGAATGGGGGACTGACTTAATAATCTCCAACCAGGTTGTCTGTGATGTGGCGTCATTCACACTGATGGCAGACTGGAATAGCGTTTGAGCTTTAATGAACTCCAGAACCTCGCCGGCTTTCCGGTAGGTGTTAGCTGCTTTTTGTGGATCACCACTGTAGTGATAGAAAGCAGCCAAACGGTTCAAATCTTCTGGTAAGGTAAAACTGACTTGCTTGCTCAATGGTTCCTTACCCTCAGGTTCTGATTTAAAAGCCTCCAGTCCAGCAAATACTCTTGCTAAATAATCGACATTTGGCTTTACTTGTAAGAGATTCTGAGCAAGCGTTTTGCTGATCTCATACCGTTTGTAGGTATTCAGCCATTTTAGGCTGTCCAATTGCAAATCTATTGAGACGACGGATGTATACTCGAATAACTTATCCAATCTTTCCTGCAACTTGAGAGGATTCGCTAAAACTGTATGGATGAGCAGGGGAAGAACTGTTTTCGCTTTCCTCTCGGATTTGGATTGGAAAAAATCCATCATCAGATCGTCAAAATCCGGGCACAGTGTGAACAGACAGGCGAAGGGTGTCCGCCAGATGAGAACATTTTTTTGAATCGCCGGTTGGCCGCGCTGGATCAGGATTTCATCTGAAATCCTCTGCCAATTTCCTTTGATCTTCCGGCGCTCTCGTAAAGTTAATGCCAGTAAACCCGCCGAGTAAAGGTCTGCGGGCGGTAATCCGGTATTAAATGTGGATTCAAATACTTTTGCAGCAATTTGTTTGAGTTCGTTTGGAATAACTGTATCCAAACGATTGATATCCTGGAGAGGAATCCCATTATGCTTTTCTATGAGCCAGGCAGCGATCTTGCCAGGTGAATAAGCAGAAAGGTCAGATCCAGCAGTTTCAAAGTAGGGCAGGCTTTGTTCTTCGTCCTTAACAAATTGCCAAACCAGAGGGTCCTGCTGCAAACCTTTTGCCACAATCTTTCTTTCAGCTGGAGAAAAACATTGTCTGATTAAATCGAGCAATACCTCTATAGCCATGATTAAATCCAATTCTCAGGTTGCTTGTGATTAAGGCGTAATTCCCAGGTTCCTCGAGATGAAATATGCGGTGGTGAGGAGTGCGATGCCGAGGAAAACCATGAATACACCAATGCCTGTATTGGTTTTTGATAGGTCATGGAGGGCATTGATCAGAGCGGATGCATTTCCGACCAGACCGGCTATATTTTCCGTGATCCCTTTTTCCGCCAGTTTGGCTGTTTGTGTGGCGATGGTTTGGATATCACGTCCGACGGCTTGCCGGGTGAGGATAAAGACGCTGATCCCAATGGTGATCAGTCCCAACAAGAACAAGACCGTAGCCATTGTAATCTGAAAATCGAACACTGTTGCAAACATAAACACCTCCTGATAGTAGTCTCTGGAGGTGTTGTAGCAAGATATGTGCCACCTGGAGGTTAGGGGGTAAATTTTTGATCAGGATTAAATATTTTCGGAGATTTCAGACGGAAGATGGTTCAGATCAATTGCTGGGTCATCGCAAAAGATTATCGCACGCTCGAGGGCATTTCGTAACTCGCGGATGTTGCCAGGCCAATCATAAGCCATCATGGCATCCATCGCTCTTGGCGTGACGCCCTGAATGTTAGTGCCCATCGCCATATTGCTCTGTCGCAGGAGAAGCCCGACCAGCTCCGGTATGTCCTCCCGGCGCTTCCGCAGTGGAGGGATATCCAAATCTACAACCTTCAATCGATAGTAGAGATCCTCGCGGAATTCACCATGTTTGATCATCTCTTTCAGATCACGGTTTGATGCGGCGATGATCTGAACATCCACCCGGATCAATGTGGTCCCACCGACCCGGCGGAAGGCGTGTTCTTCAATTGCCCTTAATAATTTTGCTTGCATATCCAGAGGCATAGAGGAGATCTCATCAAGAAACAGGATCCCTCCATCAGCGACTTCCATCAGCCCATTCTTTCGTTTGTTAGAAGCGCCAGTGAAGGCGTTCGCTTCGTGTCCAAACAATTCGGATTCAAGCAAAGTGTTGGCAATCGCCGCGCAGTTTACAGCAATCAGAGGCTTTTGTTGGCGGGCTCCAATTTGATGGATGAAATTTGCCATGATTTCTTTGCCAGTACCGGATTCGCCAGTGATTAAAACGGAAACAGATGTTTCTGCTGCACGCTGTGCCAGGTCCAATAATGCCTGCATGCGGGGATGTTGACCCACAACGAATTTGGACGTCTGTGTATTTCTGAGATGGTTCAGCTCCCGATGCATCGCCACCAATTCTTCGGCGCGGGAAATGGATTTCTTAAGGGTCTTGATATTCAAGGGTTTAGTGATAAAGTCAATGGCACCTTTTTTCATCGCATCCACTGCAATATCGATCTCACCATAGGCAGTAATGACGATGAACTTTGGTTGCCATGCCAAATGCGCAACTTCATCAAGAAGAGATAGACCATTGCCATCGGGCAACCGGATGTCCAGGACGCAGATATCAGCGCTGTCATCCTTTAAACACCGCCGTGCTTCTTTTAGCGTTCCCGCTTCGAGTACCTCATAATTATCCTTGCGAAGGCTATTTGCAATAGCTTCCCGGGCAGTATCGACATCATCTACGACCAATATGGTTGCGCTCATATATTCGAATGTTCTTTCTGTTTCACTAAGAATACCTTAAAAATTGTACCACCCGGGAAACTATCCACTTCAATTTTACCGCGATGAGCATTAATAATGCGCTGGGTAATGGCTAACCCAAGCCCCGTGCCTTGTTTGGAGCCGGTGACAAAGGGCTTGAACATATGCTCTTTAATGTCCGCCGAGATACCAGGACCTGAGTCGGCGATATTGATTTGGTAGAAGGCTCTATCCTCGTCACGTTCAGATTCGGTGATCTTGATTCCAAGATAACCACCGTCTTCGCTCATGGCGTTCACGGCGTTGCTGATGAGGTTGGTGAAGACTTGCTCAAGAGCTCTAAGATCTCCCTGAACAATGGGCTGTTCCATCTCTGTTTCAAAATAAGACGAAATATCCAAGCGAAGCAAGCGTGGTCGCCAGCGTTCCAGAAGCCGTTTGATCATATAAGCCAGATCAACCTCGGACATCTTATATTCCAGAGGTTTAGCAAAGGAAAGCACACTTTCCATGAGATGGGTTAAATTGTTGCATTCGATCTGCATATTTCTGACCCATTTCATATTTTCATCATCTTCTGACAGGTTCTCTTCCATCACCTGCAACGCCAGGGTGATCGCATTGATGGGATTGCGGACTTCATGAGCAAAAATAGCAGTGACCTCTCCCAGGATCGCGCGTTGTTCCAATTGCTTTTTCACAGCCTGGCTTTCTTCCGCCTGGCTGTTATCCCGGATTAAAACGATGATGGAAACCAGATCGCCATTGCTCATTACAGGGGTCGTCATGACCTGGGCAGGGAAGGATTTACCGTTGCGGTGATGGAGTGTGAGGTCACCGCTGATGATGGTGGGATATCCTTCCCGGGCAGAAGAGAACGCTGATCCGAAGGACTCAGACCCGATCAGGATTGTATCTACCGGCTGGCGGAGTGCTTCAATATTGGCATATCCCAGCATATTCTCTGCCGCCTGGTTGATTTCAGCAATCGTGAGGTCCGGTGAGAGGATAAGGATGCCTTCTTCAAGGTTGGCAATGATCTCATTTTGGATTTTTACTACCTGCTTGATCTTGTTGGCGAGATTACGGGCATTGTTCAGGGAGATTTGGTCTTCCATCAAACCAGAGGTGTACTCAGCGATCATTTTCGCCATCGGAAGAAGGTTATCATCTACTCTGGATGTTTTTCCGCTGGCGACAAATAATCCAAATTTGGCGCTTTCCTGACCCAAAGGTACGACTGCCAGGTATTTGAAATTCGCGCTGGCAGCCGTCTTTTGTAACTGGTTGCGCGCTAAGTCGTCTTCTGTCCAGAGGGAAGCATCATGGCTGTTGGCGAGGTCCTCACTTGTCAGAGGATTGGGCAATTCAGCAGCGAGATCGCTATCGCTGGCAAGGTATTGAACCAGTTGGGGTATTGATCCGCTGGCTTTATACAGGCAGACCACATCCACGTTCAGCAATTCTTTAGATACGATGAGTACCTGGGTGAGGGCTGACTTGATGTCTTTATGTGTCCGAGATTGGACAAGAGTCTGGAGCTTTTGGATCAAATCCGTTTGAACGGCGGGTTTTGATTTCGCCTGCGTGTCAATCCCTTCCGGCCTGAATAGGAATAACAGGTGATTTGTTGTTTTTGATAATAAGAAAATCCGCACACTGACCATGATCAGAGGTTGTTTTTTATGACGCAAGCGTGTTTTTTGCCCGTGACCAGTGGTGGGATTTGTGTCGGAGATGTTAGGTAAAAGGGAATGGATTTCTTTGTGAAGAAAATCTTTTTCTTCCAGATTTGTTGATAAGTAAAGGGCGTTGTTGGCAGCAAGGATTTGATCCTTGTCGCGGTCGTAGATGATGGCTGGGTCTGGAATTAAATTTAAGAGCGTGAGGATGCTTTCAATCCCCTCTGATTGAGATAAGTCAAAGTTGCTCAGGTTTTCCGGCAGGTTTTGGGTCACATTAGGCTCAAGCGGCTGCAAATTTCTCTATACGGCGTAAATGTGCTGGCAAGATACCTTCCATCGAACGATACTTTGCCACTGTTCTACGAGCGACGCTGATGCCATGCATCTCCAATGTTTCCCGGATCTCAGTGTCATTCATGACATGATTTTCATTTTCTATGATATTCCGCATGATCGCCCTAACAGCCAGGCTGCGGTCAAAGAAAGTGGACATTGGGATGATCTTCTTATTAGGAAGCTGGACTGTCTTGTTGGCGACCGCTCTTGAAATGGTCGATTCATGGACATCCAGTTCATCAGCTATCTGAGCCCGGGTTAGTGGTTGAAGGTGCGTATCACCTTGAATTATATATGATTTCTGAATCGCTGCCAATCTTTCCATGAGCTGACGCATTGTGTTGTTGCGCTGTTGGATGCATTTGATCAGCAATGAGGCTTTATCGATATCCTTCTTCCATTCTTCCTGCTTTTCGCCGGTCTGTTCTTTCAGAGCTTTTTTAAAGAGTGGGCTGAGCCGTAGGGTACCCCGGGAGGGGGTGATAATTTCGATGATCAGGGGATTTCCAGGTTTGTTATTGAGGTAATATATCATCACATCCGGTTGGTGAAAGACTTCAGGGGTGTTGCCATTTGGCTGGCGGAAATTGCCCCAATTTGCTCGGGCGGGGAAGGGGTTGAGGTTGTCGCTGATATAGTGCGATACGAGTTTGACCTTTTGAACCGTTGTGCCAAGATTCTTGGCAACTTCGCTATATTGCTGCTTGGAAAGCAGTTCAAATTGTTCTGAAATTGCACGGCGCACAAACTCGGGGACGTTGGTTGATTCTGAAAGGAATTCAACCTGGGCTAACAAGGCTTCCTTAATGTTGCGTGCTGAGACGCCCAGCGGATCGCAACGTTGGATCTTTTTGAGTACCTCTTCTACTTTGCTGGGAGTGACGTGGTGGAAACGGCATATTTCCCGAATCTCAATATCCAGGAAACCATCATCATCCAGGTTGGTCAGGACCATGGCAGCGATCTCCCGTTCGTCCTCTTCCAAGTCCGGTGCAACCTGGCGCAGGACATAGGTGGGCAGGTCGAGATTGATGGAGGAATAGGGATATTCCGGGATGTCATCACCATAGGATGACCCTTGACCGCTATAGCTATAAAAATCATCTCTGGGAGAGATGAAGATAATCGTCTCATCGGGATCCATGGTTTTAGGTTGACTGCAAGCAGGGCAGGGGCAGCGTTCAGGGAGTTTCCTTCCGCAAGTTGGGCATCTTCGTTCATTGACGAGCTCCAGGGCAGGATTTTTCGAAAGCTCGACGTCAATGGTTTGCAACAACTCAGCGGATGTCATGTAAAGCAAGGTCATTGTTTGAGCGATATGCGCAGAGGTGAGCGGACTTTGTGCCTGGTGTTGGCCTTGCATGTGATTGAGTTTCATGATCCCGTCTCCTGACTATATTATATCCGGACATCATCAATGTTGCAAGTTTCGTGCCAAACTCATTTAGGCTGATTATCCTGATGTTATTGTGATGGGGTGGTAGAATGTTGCTAGCTTATTTCAAGAGGTCCCTTTTATGAATCTTAAAGTTATTGGTGGTGGCTTAGCAGGTTGCGAGGCTGCCTGGCAGGCGGCTGAAAGGGGCGTTAAGGTTGAGTTGTATGAAATGCGACCTGGGAAAACCACCGGTGCCCATCGAACTGGCGATCTGGCTGAATTGGTCTGTTCCAATTCTCTGGGATCGAATCTGCCAAACCGGGCATCCGGTTTATTAAAGGCAGAATTGCGGTTGATGGATTCGTTACTCATCGCCTGTGCGGATGCAAGTTCTTTACCAGCCGGGGGTGCTCTGGCTGTTGACAGGGAAGCGTTTTCGGAACGTATTCAAGAGAAGCTCGAATCCCATCGCAACATAACGCTCATTCGAGAAGAGATCACTTCCATTCCTGAGAGTCCGGCCATCCTGGCAACGGGACCTTTAACGTCACCATTTTTGTCTGCAGCCATGGCTACATTCACCGGGGAGGATCACCTTTACTTCTTCGACGCCATCGCGCCCATCGTCCACCGGGATTCCATCAATATGTCAATCGCCTTTCGGGCGAACCGCTATGACCACGGTGAAACTGAAGCAGGCGATTACATCAATTGCCCTCTTAATGTAAATGAATATTATCAATTCCGGGAGGCTCTGCTCTCTGCAAAACGGATCCCATTGAAAGCATTTGAGGAAGAAATTGACGCCGGAGTGGATGTGGGGAAGGATCACTTCTTTCAGGGGTGCCAACCGATTGAGGTGATCGCTGGTCGGGGAGAGAAAGCGCTAGCCTTTGGTCCCTTGCGCCCTGTCGGATTGACAGATCCACGTAGCGGACGCTGGCCGTTTGCAGCTGTGCAATTACGCCAGGACAATCTCGCCGGAGACCACTATAATCTCGTTGGTTTTCAGACCAATTTGGCTTATCGTGAACAGGCGCGGGTATTCCGGATGATCCCCGGCTTGGGAAAGGCGACCTTCGAACGTTTTGGGCAGATGCATCGCAACACCTTCATCGCTTCACCGCTTGTATTGGCAGAAAACCTTGAATTCAGGAAACAAGTAGGCCTTTTTGCGGCTGGTCAGCTGATCGGTGTTGAAGGATATGCCGGGAATATCGCCTCGGGTTTTGTGGCAGGGATCAATGCCGTTCAGCATATGAAGGGATTGCCGGCGCTCGTCCTGCCACTTACGACGATGACGGGTGCTTTAATGCATTATGTCACCCATGCAGACCTACAGAATTTTCAGCCAACAAAAGCAATGTTTGGTTTATTACCTAAACCGGAAGATAAAAAACGGCGTTCAAAACGAGACCGGTTCGATTTCTACGTTGAGCGAGCCTTACATGATGTGGAGACATATATAACAACGAGGAGCACTGTTTTCAGCCATTCATAGCCGGCGATGGTTTTCACTATTTAAGGGGGATTTTTCATCAAGGATGTCTTATAATTGTGTTCAACTAACCAACAGAGGATTGAGGTATACACCATCTTATGGAAATCAAACCTGCCATTAGAGTCTCAAAAATAAAGCCATATTTCTTTGCATCTCTGGAAAAGACCATTGCCAAACTGAGAGAATCCGGAATGGACATCATTCGTCTCGATATGGGATCGCCTGATCTGCCTCCTAATGATCACATAATAAATTCGTTGGTGGATTCAGCACGGAAACCGGATATGCATGGATATGGTCCCTCTGGCGGATCCCGCTCTTTTAAGGAAGCGATTGCTGAATATTACCTGGATCGTTTTGATCTCCAACTGGACCCGGAGCGCGAAATACTGGGGTTAATCGGCTCAAAGGAAGGTATCTTTAACCTCAGTCAGGTAATGATCAATCCAGGGGATTTGGTACTCTTGCCGGACCCCTGTTATCCTGTTTATCATGCAGGCGCGGTGATCGCCCAGGCAGATACTTATTCTATGCCGCTTTTGGCAAAGAATGATTTCCTGCCGGTCTTTGAGAATATTCCATCTGCAATTGCCGACAAAGCTAAATTGATGTGGCTGAATTACCCCAATAACCCTACCGGCGCCGTTGCCCCATATTCATTCTTTGAGAAAGCCGTCGCATTTGCGAAAGCGCATGAGATCGTCATTGCTCATGATGCACCTTATGTCGATGTTTGCTTTGATAATTATCGCGCCCCCAGTATTTTGCAGGTTCCAGGCGCAAAAGATGTGGTCGTTGAATTCAATTCGTTGTCCAAAACATATAATATGGCTGGCTGGCGGGTGGGGATGGCTGTTGGCAATCCGGAAATTATCCGGTTGCTCCAGGTTTACAAGAGCCAGATGGATTCCTCTTTGTTCAAACCAATCATGCATGCTGCTGAAACTGCGCTACTGGGTGATCAAACCTGGATTGGCGCTCGCAACCAGGTTTATCAACACCGGAGAGATGTGATTGTGGAGACTCTCCAGAGAATTCGATTTACCTTGGAAGTCCCCAAGGCATCACTCTATGTTTGGGCGCGATTACCTGAACAATGGCAAGATAGTATCGAGTTCTGTGACGTGTTATTGCAGGAGACAGGTGTCAGCATGACCCCTGGTGTGGTCTATGGTAATTCGGGAACCGGATATATCCGTGTTTCATTGGTGACACCCGTCGAACGTTTATCCAAGGCAATGGATCGTTTGGAAGATTGGATGAAGGAGAATGTAAAAACTTAATGGCTAAAACTAAAATGCTCGAAACTGAAGGACCAAAAGAGAAAGCCTTATTAATTGGCGTCAGCTTTTTCCATCGGAATGAACTTTTGCCCCTTGAAGATTCAATGGAGGAATTGGAAAGATTAGCGGATACCGCGGGCGTCGAAGTTGTCGGCATTGCTACCCAGAACCTCGATGGTCCGAACTCAAAGACGTTCATTGGCTCAGGTAAGGTTGAAGAGGTCAAAATCCTCGCGGACGAAATGGATGCGGATATGGTGATCTTCGACAATGAGCTTTCTCCCCGGCATCAACGTGAATTGGAGAAAGAGTTCGGAGAGTCACTGCGAGTGATTGACCGGACGACGCTCATCCTCGATATCTTTGCCCAACACGCGCGCACAAGCGAGGGTAGTTTGCAGGTGGAATTGGCGCAATATGAGTACCGCTTACCCCGCCTGACCCGAGCGTGGACGCACCTCGCAAGGCAAGCAGGTGGAGGTGGTGGTCGTGCAGGCGGCGTAGGGGGCGTTGGTTTACGTGGTCCTGGTGAGACTCAGTTGGAGGTAGACCGTCGGATGATCTCAAACCGGATTGAGTTTCTCAAAGAGAAATTGGAAAAAGTCCGGGCACACCGCATGCGGCATCGGGAACGCCGGAAGAAATCGCGCATCCCGGTAGTTGCGCTGGTGGGGTATACCAACGCCGGAAAGTCAACATTGCTCAACAAACTTTCCAACGCTGATGTCTATGTTGCTGACAAGTTGTTCGCCACTCTGGATCCGACCACCCGGCGGGTGGATTTACCGGGTGGTCAAACAGTGCTGTTTACGGATACGGTTGGATTTATTCAGAAACTGCCGACCGAACTGGTAGCAGCTTTCAGGGCAACGCTGGAAGAGATTTCGGAAGCGGATATATTATTGCATGTTGTGGACATCACTCACGTTAATGCCAGCGCTCAGGCGAAATCTGTACAGGAAACCCTGATCGAGATTGGGGCTGGAGACATTCCAATCATTACCGCCTTCAATAAGATTGATCTGCTGAAAGATCCGGAAGGTGCCATTCTGACTCTGGATGAGTTTTCAAATACATATCCAATCTCAGCGTTATCTGGCAGAGGGATAGAAGGTTTGCTTGCGGCGGTTGAGGATGAGTTATTTGAGGCTTACGTTGAACTGGATGTCGAGATTCCCTTCCACGAGGGACAATTGATCTCATTGTTCCATGAGTTTGGTCAGGTCCACGAAGTCACGCATGGAGAGGGCGGGGCAAGGGTGACGGGCTTGATCCCACGGAGGTTGTTATTTCATTTCGAGCCATACTTTTTGACCAACCTTGCCCTCGATGAACCTGGGGTTGAGGAAGAGGATTTGGATTAAAACAAAAAAGCTGAGCACAAAGCCCAGCTTTTTGAAACCTAAAAGACCAGTTAGCTTCTTTCCTCAACATTTAGGATCTCCCTGCCCTGGTAGTGACCGCAATTGGCGCAGACACGATGGGGTAATCGGGGTTCTCCACAGTTGGGGCAAACAACAATATTTCGCGCCTTGAGTGCATCATGGGCGCGGCGGCGGTCTCGTCGACCGGAGGAAACTCTACGTTTTGGAAGAGGGGTCATCTTACACTCCTTAAATTTCTCGAATTATATCAATTAAGCCAGAAGATTATACCTGTAGCGCATGATAGCGTCAAGAGATGTTCGGTAAGAGATGTTCGGTAATATGTTCGGTAATATTATCTTTTGACTTGATAGGGGGATATCAACTATCGGATTCATCCATATTATCATCGTTTGGGAAGTCCGGATATTCAGAATTCTCATATTCTCCAGCTTCCATGGAAGCCAGGAATTGCCGCGCTTCTGCAGCCTGATTTTCAGGTACAAGGACTTGCACCTCTCCCAGTCGTCCAGTGGAAAGTCCGAGGGTCCTGCCAACGCTTTCCTGGCTTAGGGAGACCTGTACGCCCTGAGCTTCCAGAAATGCTTTGATCATCTCCGCTTCCAATTCTCCTGAGGTTATGTAAACGTTAACCAGCTTCATCTGCTTCCTTCTTTGATAACAAAGTTTTAATGGCTTTCGTATAGGCGGTAAGTGCATCCTGATGATTTCCCTCGTGAACGGCGATATCTCCGAGGGACTCCCATACCTCGCTGTTGTGCTGAGTACGATCATCTACTGTTTCTACTAACCAGGTTTTGATTTCATTCAGATAGGTGGATTGTTCAATGTGGGTATTAATGATTTCCAGGGCTCGTCCAACATCACCCTGATCAAGGAAATACTTTGCGAACCGCAAGGATTTTGGGACAGCGACCGGTTGGGTGGTCTCTTGAATCGGGAGCGAGCTTTCAGGAGGCATTTCTTTTTCTGTAGACGATATCAAAGCTGGTTCTTTTTCTTCGCTTTCTTCCTGCTCCTTCGCTGTGGGTGGTGTTGTGTCTTTTTCAATATCATCAACCGGTGATGTTATAGGGGAAGGTTTCTCTTGATTTTCTTCCATTGATGGTTCTTCTATCGACTCCTCGGTCTGCTTTGCTTTGCTGACAGACGCTGTGACCGGGGAGGTGTCTTCTGTGAATTCCTCTTCATCAAGTCCCTCTTCAAGTTCTGGAGTTGCAGTTTCAGCTGTTTCTTTTACTTCTGCTGCTGACATATCAACTTCTTCTTTTTCTTCTACCTCGGTTTCCTGGGTGATATTCACCGGTTCCGTGGGTTCATCTTGAATCTCTCCATGGACTTTATCCGATGGTTCAAGGAACTTTTCCACTTCTGGTTTCTCAGCAATCATTTCATGGAGCCAATCTGGGAGACCTTCGTCTTCAGGGATGAGTTCATCGGAGTCCTCCAGCTCTGGCTCGGGGATGTTTTCCAGGTTAATCTCAGAGATCTCGAGGAAGTCCTCCTCAGAAGGCATGGCTTCCAGGGGTTCGTCCAATGCTTTTGGAAATCCTTCTCCTGGAGCTTCTTCTTCAACAAGAGAATCAACATCCTTAATTATCTCATGTTCCGAAGGAGTAGGGATTATTTCTGGGCTGTCCTCAATTTCGGGTGAGGTGGCGTCGACGGCGGATAATTCACCGAGCCAATCTGGCAATGGTTCCTCCGAATCGCTGGCAAGGTCTGAAACGATAGGCACTTCTTCCGTATCCTCCAGAATCTCATCTGCTTCTTGTTTCGATACCTCAATTTCCGCTGAATTGATCGAAGCAGATTCGGTTTCTTTGATCCAGTCTTCTACGGATTCATTATCAGAATCTCCAGGCGCTGTGTCTTCTGGCTCTGGTTCTTCAAGTCCCTGTAGCCATAACGGAATATTCTCTTTAGGGTTTCGATCATTTTTCTTTTGTTCTTCAGGAGATTCGTTCTTATTTTTCTCTTCCATAGCAGAGTCCATTCAGATAACCGTTTATTAACAAAGAGATTTTATTAAATCTATGATACGCTGTAAAAGGTGGCTGGTCAAGATTGTAATAATAAATATTAAACAAAATCAACCGTCTCTATATTGATCAAGACGGTTGAAATGGTTTATTTGAAGTGAGGATTATTCACCCAGATAATCTCGTAACCGGCGCTTGATCGAGGGATGACGCAGCCGGCTAAGGGCTTGTGCCTCAATCTGCCGGACGCGTTCCCGAGTGACACCCATTTTCCGGCCGACCTCTTCAAGGGTGTATGCCTGACCATCCAGAAGACCGTAACGAAGCTGCAAGATTCGCACTTCTCTGGGGGGCAGCGAATCGAGGACTGAACCAAGATGCTCTTTGAGCAAATTGTAGGTTGCCGTATCATCTGGCGGTGGGGCTTCATCATCTTCAATGAAATCACCCAGCATCGAGTCTTCTTCGTCGTCAGTCGGTGTTTCCAGAGATAATGGTCGTCTGGCAACCTGGATCATGTTTTCGACTTTTTTTGGTGGGACTTCCAGTGTTTCAGCAAGTTCCTCAACTGTAGGTTCCCTGCCTAACTGCTGCGTTAATTGATGTTGGATACGTAATAATTTATTGATCTGGTCACCCATATGAACTGGTACCCGGATGGTGCGACCCTGATCTGCAATCGCACGGGTTACTGCCTGCCGGATCCACCAGGTGGCATAGGTGCTGAATTTGTGACCTCGGCGATATTCAAATTTCTTGGTTGCGCGGATAAGACCAATGTTGCCTTCCTGGATCAGATCGAGAAAGGGGACACCCCTTCCCATGTACTTCTTGGCAACACTGATGACCAATCGTGAATTGGCTGTAATCAGGTGTTCACGCGCTGACCAACCATCTTCAATCAAGCGGCGCAATTCGATGCGGCGCCGTGAGGACACATTTCCACGAGCGAGCTCTTCGCGTGCCATCCGTCCACTTTCGATGCGTTGAGCAAGTTCAACCTCTTCTATCGCAGTCAAAAGGGGAACCCGGCTAACCTCTTTCAAGTAGAGTCCGATGGTGTCGTCTGTATCAATATTTGCCAGGTCATCTGAAGGTTTTGGCCCTTTATTCTCTTCTTCCACCTTCTCTTTCTCAGCTTTTATAAGCTCTTCATCTGAGGGGTCGGAAAGAATTTCGGAATCTTCAATATAGGGGATACCGGCACTGATCAACACCGCAAAGGCTTCCTCCAGTTGCTCAACGTCCTGTTCGGCATCTGGGAAGAATTCCAGAATATCATTAATAGTTACAAAGGATTTCTTACGACCGATTTGAATCAAACGTGCGATTGGAGAAAATTTCCTACCACCGTTTGAATTTATACTCTTATTAGTCTTTGTACCCATAGGTTCCTTCTATTATTGGGGTCAAAACGTTAATTTTTGCCCCGACTGGAAGAGTATTTTTCTTCCTTATCCGTTCTGAGGGGTGGTTTCGTCTCTTATAAATTTGAGAATACTATTTTTTTTTAAAAAAATCAACAAGTTGACAAAATATTTTCCTGAAAAGTCAGGAAATTAATCATTATTTTCGCTCGATGGGAGGGGTGTTGAGTTTTCATCGAAAGCCGGGGTTGGCGTGGAAGGTGTGATGATCGTGTTGAAAATTAAGGCAACTTGATCGATGCTACCCATTGGCAGGACAATCAGATCTCCGTTATCAATCCGGGTGTAATAACCGTTGTTGAGGGGCGTCAGATCACCAATATCGATTTTAAAGGTTGTGCCATCTTCAAAGTCAAAAGTAATGGTCATTTGGGGAATTTCTAATCCAATTTCATCCAAAGGGGGAATTTCAGACAAGGTTGTGAGGATCCGTAAATTCGACAGGTTTGAAATAACAGCTTCAACATTGCCTGCGGTTACCTGAGCTTCAGGATGTGTCGTCACCGTCCAATCGAGCGTGTCTGTTTTCTCTAAATGAATCGTTTCACCGTCCATTTCCTGATAGGTGAAACTTATCAGCTCCTGGTCATTTATACTTCGGAGGGTGGGTTGAGGTGTCGGTTCTGGCACGTCAACGGGTTCAGAGGGAGATTTTTGGAATAAGAGAAAGGCAATTAAAAACAGGATAAAAGCACCAACGACGATCCAGGTTGATTTCTTCATATCCCTATCCTGTTCGTTTTCTTTGAATAGCGATGATAATGCCTGTGACGGCGATGAAGAGCGGTAGACCTACCAGACCACCCAAGATGATGCCTATCTGTGTAGCCCGGGTGGGTGGAATTAACACACGTGTCGTCGATTGTGGCGGTGTCAGGTTGATCAAGGCCTCATTTTCAGCCGTCCAGTCGATAATCCCTATCGCGAAATCGAGGTTACCATAGGCTGTTACATTAGAATCTGTAGCAAAATCTGAATCACCAATAACAACGACACGGGTGCCAGTAGTTGAATTCTCCAAAGCGACAGCCAGTGATATCGGACCGGCGATATCTTCCTCATCAAAGGCGGCTTCGTTGTTTAAAATACCTTCTAAATTTGTTTCAGCCCATGCCTGGCTGGTAGTCAGGATAAGATCGGTAGTAGTCACTCCTGAAACTTCGGTTGTTGAGATACTGTGTGAAGTTGGGAAAAAGGTCACATATCCCTGCACAACTTCGGTGATGGGATGTTGTCCATACTGATCGGCAATAGCAACTTCCGCTGGATTAATTGATAAATCGATGATGAGGTCATTCGCTATTGTTACTCCCCATTCCTCCTGCAGGTAGGCTGCAAGGGGATCGGGTCGATCACCACGCTCGGTGAGAAATGCGGGTTCGGACAAAAGGATAACCGAACCGCCATTTGCCAGATAATCAGCGATGAGATCCACTTCATTTTGATCAAGCGGTACCTGGGGTGCTGCGATGAAGATAGCTTGTGTATCCTCCGGAATTACCGGGCTGGCGATAAGATTTAATTGATTGACTCGATAGTTTTTTGATTCCATTAGCTGGCGGAGCTCTGTCAAAGCATAATCTCCAGTGGTAAAGAAGTCCTCTTCGCCATGGCCTGTCAAAGCGTAGATTGCACTCTGTTCGGGATTCTGCAGTTTGATGATGGCATTGACAAGTTTTTCCTCGGTAAGGGTTGTCAGTCGCTCTGATTGATCCCCAGCATTCAGGATGACGGTCCCATCCCGGTCAATCCCGGCTTGGTTTGCCGCAATGGGGTCTTGATAGGGATCGATGAATTCATAAGCGAACAAGCCATCGGCATTTCGCTTGAAATTGCTCAGTAGTTGTCCTGCAGAATCTGTGCTGATATCGGTGCTGTAAAACGCCTGTGCAAAGACCGGAATTTCTACATTCTCAAGTACTTCTAAAGTTTCAGGCGCAAGTGAATTTACCCGATCCTCTGTCAGATCCCAGGTGGTATTGTTGTTGTAAACAAACAGGTTCACGATCACGAGGATGCCAACGACCGCGAGGGTTAAGATCAGCGCGTTGCCACCATGTTTCGCCTGTCGCCCAGTGAAGAAGTTCAGAATGGTCTCAGGGTCAAGCGCGATAAAGGCTGCTAGACCAATAACGGCTACAACAATGCTAATTTGAACGGGAAGCGTGATTTGTCCAGCGGCGATCCGTAATATGAGCGCTGTAATAGCTGCAATAAGACCAATGAACAACCCAATGGGGGCATATTTTTGATATTTCTTCAACATTTATCGCCACCTTCGTGATTCGATTGAACGAGTTCCCAGGAATAAAGCCAGGATGGTCATACTGACATAATAGACAATGCCTTGCAGATCTATGATCCCGGCTCTGAAGCTGCCATAATAATGTTCTGTGATACTCAAATATCTGAAGAAATCTGCTGCACTACCTTGTAAAAATTGTGCTGGTGCCGAGACTAACCATAGCACCAGGACGATCCCCAGGGAGGCGATCAGGGCTGCAATAGTGTTCTTGAACAAAGAAGATACATACACGCCAATGGCTGTCAATGCAGAGACCAGTAAAGTGATCCCCAGATAATTTGCAACCAGTTTTGATTGGTCAATGCCAGGTTCCACCAGGAAATTTATCACGAGCGGATAAAACCAGGTCAATGCAATCAATGAGAGGAAGAAGAGGAAGGTGCCCAGCCATTTGCCGATGATGAGCTCGTGGTCACGGATTGGCGCTGTCAATAACAATTCGAGAGTGCCAGTTCGGTTCTCATCGGTCAATGTTTTCATGGTGAGGATTGGGACTGCCAGGAAAATCAGGGGGAAGATCAGAATATCCAATAAATAGGTGATCTTCGGTGCATACTGGTTAAGAATGGCGCTGTTTAGATCAAAGGTGAAAAAGATTCCCATCACCAAAAACACAACCACACCCACAACATAAGCAATGGGGCTGTAGAAGAAACTGGAATACTCTTTCTTTGCTATTGTCCAAATATTTCGCATATTTATCCCTCACTCTCATCGATATTTCTTGGAGATGACGTGTTATGCTCAATTTCAGATAAGTCTGGTCCTTCCCGGGTCAGTTTGAGGAAGATGTCTTCTAAGCTGACCACTTCAGGGGTAAGTTCCAGCAAGTCGAAACCACTCTCTACAAGTTTTTTAGCAACTACCGATCGTGTATCCTGCTCGACGATATTTTCGAATTGGATTAAGCCGCCATCATTGACCTGCACAGCAACGACGCCCGCAATGTCACGGACGATTGCTGCTGCTTTTTTTGGTTCTTTTGCCACCCGGAGGTTGACTTTTCGTACCGATGACAGCCGTGATTGGAGGTTATCAGGAGCGTCTTCGGCTACGATCTTGCCCTGATTGATGATAATGACGCGGTCGCAGATTTGCTGTGCTTCAGAGAGAATGTGGGTAGAGAGTAAGACCGTTCGTTCTTTTCCGATACTCTTGATCAGGTTCCTAACTTCAATGATTTGTTTGGGGTCAAGACCAATCGTCGGTTCATCGAGGATCAAGACTTCTGGTTCGTGAAGCAGCGCTTGTCCTAAACCCACCCTCTGGCGCATACCTTTGGAGATATTCTTAATGAAACTTTGCGATCGATCTTCCATCCCGATTTGTTCAAGGACTTCCTCGATTCGATCGTCTATATTTTCGATGCGGTGTAATTCACCCATGAATTTTAAATAGTCATACACCCGCATGTCCTCATAAAGGGGTACGGTTTCCGGTATATAACCGACTAATTTGCGTACATCGAGAGATTCTTCAATCACATCGAATCCGCCTACTTTGGCTATCCCTGCTGTAGGTGGCATATAGCCGGTCAGAATCCGGATGGTAGTCGTTTTTCCTGCGCCATTAGGTCCAAGAAAACCAAGAACTTCACCTTTTTCTGCTGTGAAGTTCAAATTTTCAATGGCGCGATTCAGACCATAATCTTTGGTCAGGTTGTGAACAGTGATCATAACGTCTCCCTAATTGATGGTATTTTCAGGAAGTAAAAATCCCACATCCATAGAATATACAACACCGAGGTGAATAAAGTCAAGCATCGCGAATATTCTTTCAATGAGAGGTGGTTATTCTGAAAAATTTTAGGATAGTGTTATTCAGAATTAATTAATTTGTATTCCCGTGAAGATCTTGGGTTTATGCTTATTGTGAAACATTTCATTTATAATTAATTGACCAGAGTATACCAGACTGGTAAAATCTCATCGGGATAAAATCAATGAAAAATAGATACCGGAGAACTGCAGCTTCACAACACCTCGTGATCGGGGTGATCCTGACATGTATTATCGGATTAGGGCTCTTGAGCACGGTTATCATGAAAAAGGTCACCTTTGAAGATCATTTTGCCATTCCCTGGGCAGCAGGCAGAGGGTGGCTTTTGGAAGGCATCAGTCCATACGCGGATGATGTTACTCAAATCGCCAATCACACTCTTTCTGAGTCGACATATCAAGCACAGTTACCTGAAATTGAGGTTTTAACTGATCCGATATTGAATTTGGTGTTTATTCTCCCCTTCAGTCTGATCCCATACGAGATTAGCCGCGCCATTTGGGTAACCGCCATATTGCTATGTATCGGTCTGATCGGGTATTTCGGTCTGAGACTCTCAGGCTGGAAGATTTCCTTTCCTGAAAGAATTGGCATGATTGCGCTGGTTGTCCTGTGGTTCCCGGGTATTCAGACGATAATAATGGGTCAGTCATCACCTATTATTATTTTGCTTATTTTGGTAGGTATTTCTGCGATATTGAGTGAACAAGATACACTGGCAGGATTTGTCCTTGCTTTGACTTTTGGCTCTTTGCCAACCACTGCGCTGATCCTGCTTCTGATCCTCGTCTGGAGCATCTCACGCAGGCGTTGGTCGATTATCGCATCCTTTTTCTCCGGTTTGGCTTTTCTGTTCATCATCTCATTGATGTTATTACCCTCCTGGCCCTTGGATTGGCTGGGGGTGCTGCTTAATACCTATCAGAATTGGGATTGGGTAAGGACACCGGTGATGGATCTGGCAGCCCTTTTACCCGGCATTGCCAACTACCTGTCCATCGCTTTGCATGCAGTCTTAGGGATATATCTGATTGCTTTATGGATTACGCTATTAGGAAAATCCGATTCGGAATTTACCTGGAACGCATTGGCATTGTTGGTAGTGGCTTATCTCTTCCACATCCAATCTTCAATCCATCAGCTTTTGATTGTAATACCTGCATTATTCCTGGTCTTCCGCTTGTGGTCTGAACGTTGGCGAGTGTTTGGACACGGACTTTCGTGGCTCTTGATGCTTGGCATTGTTGCTGGATCCTGGTATTTTGCCGCGCCGGAATTTGCGTTCACTGATGACGCCAGGTTTGGCGCTTTGATTGTTGGATTACCACTCCTTGTTTTTGCGGGGATGGTCTGGATCCGCTGGTGGGCTTTAAAGATACCAAAATTGCCATTTTAGTGAATGTAATCTGACGGGGTAAAATTTTATTAGGTGGTGCAAAATTGTGCTATACTTTGATGGATTTGTGCCCTTACAAATGGATTGATTAGTTAATTATGATGCTGTTTTCTTTATAGCCCAAGAGTATTTGAAGGAGAAGTGTCAATGAAAAAACGGATTGGTGTTCTGACTGGCGGCGGTGATGTTCCCGGTTTGAATCCTGCGATGAAGGAAGTGGTTCTAAATGCACTGGATGCGGGTTACGAGGTGTTTGGCATCCGGAGCGGATGGGGTGGATTGCTTTGGTACAATCTGGATGAACCCTCCACTCATGATTATTATATTTGGCATCTAAACCGGAATGACGTCCGTCAGATTGACCGGACGGGGGGCACTTTTCTACACACCTCCCGTACGAATCCCCAAAAAGTCCGGGCGAGTGAAGTTCCAGACTTTTTGAAGAACTCCCCCCTTGGCAAGGAAATTGATGATAAAGGCACGATGGATTACACAGATCATGTTCTGAAGGTGTTGGATCACCTCGGGATTGATGTTCTGGTACCCATCGGTGGTGATGATACATTGAGTTATGGCGTCCGCCTGAGCCGGGAGGATTTCCCGGTCGTGGCGATCCCCAAGACGATGGATAACGACGTTTTCGGCACTGATTACTGTATTGGTTTTTCTACGGCTGTGACGCGCTCTGTGGATCTGATCACCAAATTACGTACCTCAGTTGGGTCGCACGAACGGATTGGTGTATTTGAGCTGTTCGGTCGAAATTCCGGTGAAACCAGTCTGATAAGTGCTTATTTAGCTTATGTTGACCGGGCAATCATCTCGGAAGTACCCTTCAACATAGAGAAATTGGCTAATTTCTTGGTTGAAGATAAACACAATAACCCCTCCAATTATGCCATTGTAACTGTTTCCGAAGGCGCTATGCTTGAGGGTGGAGAAATTATTGAATCAGGCCCGACGGATGCATTTGGTCACCGGAAGCTGGGTGGTATCGGGGAATTAATGGCTGATCAGATCAAGAAAATAACCAACCAGCACGTTCTGTATCAGAAATTTGCTTACATCATGCGCTCCGGTGCTCCGGATTCCCTCGACCGAATGGTAGCGATGTCCTATGGGAACCTGGCCATGCAGCTCATCCAGCGGGAAGAGTATGGCAAACTTGTCGCCCTGCAAGGTGGAAAATACACCACTGTTCCGGTAGAAATCGTTCTTACCGGTAGGAAAAAAGTGGATGTGGAAGCCTATTATGATAAGGAAAACTATAAACCTAAAGTCAAAGACTTTCTGGGTGTGCCTATGTTCCTGACCTAAACCGAACTCAAACAGCCCGTGAAAATTAAAATTCACAGGCTGTTTTTATAATCAGGAGGGATGTGAATGCCTGCAATTGATCAGGGGTTGGAAGCCAAACGCTTTTTCGTTATCCCGCGCACATTGATCTTTCTCTTCGATGAACAGGATCGGGTGCTGCTCCTAAAGGGTGCGGATGATAAACGGCTTTGGGCTGGAAAGTTGAACGGCATAGGCGGTCACCTCGAACAAGGGGAAGATATCCTGGAGAGTGCACACCGTGAGCTGCAAGAAGAAACTGGGATTACGGATGCAGATCTGTGGCTATGCGGGCAAATAATGATCGCGGTCACCGAAGAGCAGGGTGTGGCTGTTTTTGTATTCAAGGGAAAATACGCCGACCAAAAATTCATACCCTCACCTGAAGGTGAATTAGACTGGGTTCCTATGGATGAAATTGGAACGAAACCGCTGGTTGAGGATCTATTTGCTTTGTTGCCGAAAGCCGCAGCACACCAGGTATCGGAACCTCTGATCATCGGGAAGTATGCCTACGGTCAAGACGAGAAATTGGTGATTTCATTCCACTGAGATACGGTCGTAGAAGATGAGCAGCGTGTCCCCATATTCACGCTGGTCAACCTCCCGAAAATTCGTATAGTCAATACTTTTATCAAATTCTTTCGGATGGATTTGGACAATGACTGAACCGCCCTTTGCTAACCAGTCTGGATTATCATCCAGTTTTCGCATAGTCTTCAACCAGATCCCATGATATTGGGGTGGGGCAATGTAGATAAAATCAAATGCACGATCGGGTTCTCCCCGGATGAATGCAAATGCATCCATCTTGAGGGCGGTCGCATAGGGGGCAAGATCAGTAGCTTCCAGGTTTTGTTGGATCACTTTATAAGCCCGATAGTTGATCTCAGTGAAAACAACGTGATCAGCACCTCTTGATAGCGCTTCAATTCCCACAGCCCCGGTCCCGCCAAAAAGATCCAACCAAACTGAATCATAGACCGATGTTCCCAGAATGTTGAATAGCGCCTCCTTGACCTGGTCGGTGATTGGACGGGTGGACTTGCCAGGGACGCTTGCAAGCGGCATGCCTTTTGCGCTACCGGAAATCACACGCATCAGGTCAGCTCCTGGGCAATTTGCCGCGCGGCCATGACATTGCCATAAGGAGTTGTGAGAGGCAGAACGCAACCGGTGCCGAGGATCAAACGTTTCCCACCAGTCTGTTGATAGGCTTCTCTGGCTTCCTGCTTGATTATTCCTGGGGTGCCCAGAGCGAAACTCTCTATGCGGCTGATCCCACCGCAGACTGTTCCCGGGAACAGTTCCAGTCCTTTCGACAGGGAAGGGGGCGTTTCACGATCATGCCAATTCATAATTTGCACGGGATAATCAGCGAACATATCAAACATGATCTGATCCCCATGAAGATGCACCATATTAACCCAAAGGTCATCTGTAGCCTGCAGGATGGGCAGGTCGTAGGCTTTCCCGAATTCAAGATATTCGTCTTCGGTCAGGATCTCATAAGTGGCATGCTGAACGGCAAAGAATATCCCGGAGATTCCAGATTGCCTGGCAGCCTCAATAAACCGGATGGTCGTTTCCTGAATTGCCTTCAACCCTTCATGCAAAGCATCTGGATATTGCCGTAAATGGACCGGCAGGTTTTTTGGTCCGACCAGGTTCTTGACTTGGGAGAGTGGGTTGAAGATGGTCTGGATGTAAGGGGTTTTGTCTGTGAACGCTTCTTGAAGATACGCCAGGCATTGCAATTGCTTCCCAAGATATCCTTTGTTCGGATCGAGAGGTTGGAGTTGCGCCCAATCCTCGGGATGACGGATTACTCGTTTGACATAATCGCGGGTGCCCTCCTCATTACCGCGCCATTCGTCCTCGACCCCCCAATCTTTAAGACAAAATGAAGAAGACGGCATAACTTTGATCAGGTCGAAATCAAATTGCTCTTGAAAAGCAATGGTGGCTGCAGCAAGGCGATCTGGATTCTGGTCGTCTACCGGGAAGTGATGCCAGAGAGCAATGGGTGTCCGATCCGGTTTTTCGCCTGAAAGAGTTGTCTCCAAACGTTTTCTATGGCTGATAGTCATGATTTATAGATCTTTCTCGTTTTCTGCAGGTGTTAGATCGTCATTTTTGTCATCTGCTATTTTCTCGCCTGTGGGGACATTGCTATAGGTCCAGTAGCGGTTGGCAAAGTAATTCCATAACAAAACGATTAAAATGCTGAAAGCCAGAGCCAAGTTCTGACTAACTACAAAGTTCTCCAGGGGCAGATTCAAATCCAATCTTCCTATGAGATTAAGTATGAGTTGGTCAACCCATGAAATTAATGGGGTTCGGATAATGATCCCGATAATGTTGATAATGATGAATTGGAGTAACTGGTGGGTGGCTGCTTTAGTGCGGGACTCGGGGTAGGTCCAGAAGCGGTTCCAGAGGAAATTGTTGAAAACTGCTATGGTAAATGAGATGGCTTGCGCCCAAACCAGTGGGAAACCAAAAACCAAACGCATCAGATTCATGATGCCAAAGTCAACGATTGTTCCAGTCAGGCCGACGAATGCAAATTTCAGGAACCGGATCCGTTCTTGTTTGCTGGATAACAAACTCATAGCCCCATTTTATTCCTGAAATAGGGGATCGTCTTCAGCAGACCATCACGAAAATCAACTTCGGGTTTCCATCCAAGCTGTTTTGTCGCACGGGTGATATCTGGGCGGCGTCTTTGAGGGTCATTATCGAGGCGTTTTGCCATTTTAGACACGGTTCCAGCTTCGTTCTCCGTTATTTCGTTGATGATATCTGCAAATTCCTTGATAGAAGTCTCGTTGGGATTGCCGATATTGACCGGTTCATGGAAGTCACTCATCATCAGATGGTAAATGCCTTCGATCAAATCGTCGACATAACAGAAACTGCGTGATTGGCTGCCGTTTCCATAAATGGTCAACGGTTCCCCGCGGAGTGCCTGCTGGATGAAATTGGGGGCTACCCGGCCGTCATCCAGTCGCATTCTCGGACCATAAGTATTGAAAATCCGGACAATCCGGGTATCAATATTGTGGAAACGGTGGTATGCCATGGTCAATGCTTCGGCGAAACGCTTAGCTTCGTCATAAACGGAGCGTGTTCCAATCGGATCGACATTGCCGTAGTAGGTTTCCTTTTGCGGGTGTTCCAGCGGATCACCATAAATCTCACTGGTTGATGCGAGAAGGAATTTCGCGCCATAAGCGCGGGCAACACCAAGCGTATTATGGGTACCGAGTGCACCGGCTTTCATGGTTTGGATAGGCAGATTAGGGTATCCCAAAGGAGAAGCGGGATTGGGGCTGGCGGGAGATGCAAAATGGAGAACATAGTCAATCTCGCCCGGCACGAAGATGTAATTTGAGACATCATGGCGGATAAAGCTGAAATTGCGATTACCGGCAAGATGGGCGAGATTCTCCTCATTGCCTGTGATGAAATTATCCAGACCGATCACTGCATGCCCTTCAGCGATCAACCGGTCGGTCAAATGAGAACCAAGAAAACCTGCTGCGCCAGTCACCAAAATACGCATACCGTTACTCCTGTGTTGGATATCAAAATTACTAATTACCTATGACCTTACCAGCCAATTTTACCAGCAACAAAGCAAATTCGGATATTTTTATTATGGAGTATAATCATTTAGCTCAAGACAGGAAATCATATCACAATAGAATTATGGAAAATAACGACTACGACCTCGACATATTAGCGAAAATTGAAACATTGCTGTTTGTCTCTTCCGGGCTGGTCAGTGCCTATCAGCTTTCGAAAGCTCTCGAGGTGACGGAAAGTGATGTTGAAGCGGCTCTGACGGGCCTTGAAACGCATTACAAAAAGGGTGGGCATGGTTTGCGTTTGATGCGCGTAAAGAACAGGGTGCAGTTGACCACGGCTACGTCCATGAGCGCAACCGTGGAGGCTTTCCTTGGCTTGGAAACGACCACCACCTTATCTCAGGCTGCGCTGGAGACACTGTCCATTATCGCCTATAAACAACCCATGACGCGACCTGAAGTTGATGTTATCCGGGGGGTGAACAGTGATGCGGTGATGCGAACCCTTTTATCAAAAGGTCTGATCGAAGAATTAGGCCGGGCAGAGACACCGGGCAGGCCGATCTATTACGGGACATCGCCAGAATTTTTACAGTATTTTGGATTGGAGAACCTTGAGGCACTCCCCTTTATCGATTTTGAATCACTGGAAGAGAATAATAACGGCAATGGATCGAAGGAAGTCTTAAAAACATAATGGCAGAAGATAGAGTTCAGAAGATACTGTCCAGGGCAGGGTTTGGATCCCGCCGTGGTTGCGAAAAACTCATTGAAGAAGGCCGTGTCACTGTAAATGGTAAGAAAATAACTTTGGGGGCAAAAGCAGACCCGTCAGAAGACGATATCCGGCTGGATGGCGCCCTGATTGGAAAGCCCGAGAAAAAGGTCTACATCGCCGTTAATAAACCGCGTAATATGCTCTCTCTCCATACTCCCGATGACCCCAGACCGTCTGTCTTCGATATTGTTAAGGATGAAAGACACCTTTACCCTGTTGGTCGCCTTGACTTCGACAGCGAGGGATTGGTTCTGCTCACAAACGACGGCAAGCTGGCTAACCGTCTGACTCATCCTCGTTATGAGCACGATAAGGAGTATGAGGTCCGGGTTACCCGCCGGCCAGATGAAGAGCAACTTCAGATCTGGCGGCGTGGCGTTGTCCTGGAAGATGGCTATCGCACGCTTCCGGCAAAGGTCGAAGTCAAAACCTATACCAAAAGTGGCGCCTGGTTATCCGTTGTTTTACGGGAGGGGAAAAACAGACAGATCCGCAGGATGGGCGCCCGAATTAACTTACCCGTCCGGCAGATCCGTCGTGTCCGAATTGGTCCTATTGAATTAGGGAAGCTCCAACCCGGCAATTTCCGCTATCTCAAACCTGAGGAAATTCAAACCCTCAAGGAGTACGCGGGACTGGCATAGAAACAATTGTGCATTGCTTATTGTCCTAATAATGCATTGATCTTATCAAGCACTTCCTGGGGGATGACCTCTTCAGATTTTCGATCGAATTTCCTGATTTTACGGCGTACAGCGTTCGCTTCCACGATGGGTGTGGGTGCATTTTCCACATCGCCGATGGATCCTTTGGAATGGAGGGAAATCAGGATGCTGTTGACGGGTGGAATCTCTGCTTCATCAAAATGATCGCTCAAGAATTTTACCATTTCTTTTTCATTCGCTTCGATATCCAATCCGGGGCGACCTATGTTCTCCTGCCCGAATAGTTTCAGCAGGAATGAGCCTCCGCGCTGTTTCCACTTCTTGTCATAGTAGATTTCACCACTGGCGGAGACGGGGATGGGGATCCATAACCCTTCAGGTCCTACCAGGAGCATTGGCACCGGTGCACTGTAAACATAGAAGGTATATTTATTGCTGAGTTTACTGAGGTTATCGGCAATGATTTCGTCATAACGGGGACTGCGACCAAAGCGGGTGACGAAATAAGTGCTGACCTGGGCGACAATGAACCCGACGATCAGCGCGCCGAAGGAGATCAAGGTCTTGGTCGCGGTGGGATTGATATTGAGGATCAGCCCGGCTGCCAGGATGGCGATACCGACGATGGAAGTGACATTCCCGATGGTCTTATTGCGTTTGATCAATTTGTCATTGGTGACTAAGTTCATGAGATTCCTTTACTCTTCTTGAATACTTTCTGTGATTGCTTTGCGTAATTCATCCAGCAAATGATTGTCGACAGCTTGTTTGGCAGTCCGAACGGCACTGATCATAGCGCGGGCGTCAGAGCGCCCGTGACCGACGAAGACCAGGGCATCGATGCCTAACAAAGGGGCTGCACCGGTTTCGGAGGGATCCAGCATCTTCTTGATCTTGCCAAAGGCAGGTTTGGCGAGCAAAGCACCTATCTTCGTCCGTACCGAAGCCATCAATTCTTCTTTGAGGATGTCAATGATCAGCTTGGCGACAGCCTCTGTTGATTTGAGCATCACGTTACCTGTGAAACCATCGGTCACAACGACATCCGCCTGCCCACCGAACAATTCTTTACCCTCGACATTACCGATGAAATTAAGACCGCTTTCCTCCAATAATGGGTATGTATTGCGGACCAGGTCATTACCCTTGCCTTCCTCTTCTCCGTTTGATAGCAAGCCAATCCGGGGATTGTCAATTCCTAACATCGTTTGAGCGTAGATCTTGCCCATGATGGCAAATTGAACCAGGAACTCCGGGCGGCACTCCGCATTTGCTCCGATATCCAATACAACGGCATGACCATTCTTGACCGGAAAGACTGCGCACAAGCTGGGGCGGATCACACCTGTGATGTCACCGAAGGTCTTTTTTGCGAAATACATAGCCATCCCGGTATTGCCTGCTGTGACGAAGGCGTCCGCCTCTCCAGCTTTAACCAGTTCCATCCCGACCCGCATGGTGTTTTGTTTCTTGGAACGGGCTTCAACAATATGGTCACTCATGTCTAATGCCTCAGAGGCATGAACCACACGGACTCGTGATCGGTCACCAGAGATGAGGACTAATTTCTCATTCAACTCATCTTCGCGGCCCACGAGGAGGATATCCTCATTAAACAAATTGGAGGCGGTTACGGCTGCCTGGACTTCAGGATCTGGCCGGTCATCGCTCCCCATGGCATCCAATACGATGGTCATTTTTCACTCCTTATACTGATTGCAGCACTTTCGCTTGACAACACTTTTAAGACGGATATAATTATTCTGCTCAAGCGCTGGTGCTGGAACTGGCAGACAGGCGTGGTTGAGGGCCACGTGCCGCAAGGCGTGAGGGTTCGACTCCCTCCCAGCGCATTGAACGGTACAAGCACAGGAAATGTGCTTGTTTTCGTTTAAACGATCTCTACGGAAACTCCTGGTCCAGCCAGGTCTGGGGGTTCACAGGATTCCCGGAAATGATGATCTCAAAGTGCAGGTGCGGGCCGGCAGAACGACCGGTGTTGCCAATCAACCCGAGCAAGTCTCCCGTTTCGACCAAATCGCCAACTTGAACAGTAATCTCTGAAAGGTGGGCGTAAGCCGAGAAAATGCCCCAACCATGATCAATGAGAATCGCGTTGCCTTTGATCGTCAGCTCTTCAGCCAGGACGACTCGCCCTGCAGCTGGGGCGTAAACGTTTAAATTTGGGGCGCAAACCGCGAAGTCGAGTCCAGTGTGGTAAAAGAAGAGCTCACCATCGTTATAGTTCCGGCGTTGACCGAAAAGGCTGTTGATGCATGGTTCATCTATGGGGTATTGAAAACGACCCTCCCAATCACGGTCAGGAGTGACCTGACGAAGAATAGGCTGGAGATAGTTGTCTTCTTCAGTGATTGCTGCTTCATCCAGGTAGTCATCGGGCACAAAAACCCATTCATTGCCATAATCACCTGGGGAAAGCAACGTCAATTGTTCAAAACTCTGCTCAGTTCCATCCGGGTATGTGGCAGTTATTTTGAGGGGGAATGGGCCAGGATCCGCCAGGGCGTGAATTCCGAGGAAGCCGTAGTAGTGTTCACCATCATCACTGAAGAAATGCAGGGGTTCACCATTGAATGAACCGATGAATTCTACCTCTGAATTGGAGGTCAACCCAATCAAAACCGTTTCTCCCTGAATGATCGGTAAAGGGTCTATATCGATTTCATTAAGATCAGGGAGATTGGCGATTGTTACATCGTCTTCGGTTCGCCCATAAAGTGTTTCGCCTGGCAGCATATCCCAGGTAGCTGCCAGTTGATTGTCCGCGACAAGGCTCCAGGGGGAGGTGACTGCCCGGATTGAGGCTTCAAGTGAGGTCTCACCGGCGGTGATCATCATTACAGGTGAAAGGGGATCTTCATTCTCATTGATTGCGATGATGAATTTAATCCCGGCGATGGTCTCGGATGGGCTGGTGATCCGGTTGAGCGTGATAAGGTTTGAGCGATTGAGCTGGTATTGGCGGGTAAGACCGGTCAGCGATGTTCCATACGGGAGGACTTCAGAAGTTAGCAGACCGGTGATGCCTTCCAATCCAGGGATCACCAAATGCTGACCGATGTCCAGCGCGTTTGGGTCAGCGATGTTATTTGCGTTCTGTAATTCTTCAGCTGAGATGCCAAAACGGAGAGCGATTGAACTCAATGTGTCGCCCTGCTGGACGATATAAACCGGTCCCTCCTGTTGCTGAGGTGACGCAAAGGCAATATCTATGGTAAAGACAGAGAGGAATACCAATAATAACCCGATCAATGAAAATCGGAACAGGGTGTTAATTCTTTTTTTGGTCATCAATTGCATATAAAACCCTTTATAAATCATTTAGGGCTGAGTAAAATCATAGTAGTGTACTTTATTAATTCAACTAACAAGTTTACCATAGGGTCTCTAGGAAGTGAAAGGTACTAAAGTGAAGATTACCACTTGGAATGTCAATGGATACCGAGCTATTCTCCGCAAAGAAGCTCTCGGCTGGATCCCGGATGTCGACCCGGATGTCGACCCGGATGTGCTTTGCTTTCAGGAGGTTAAGGTCCAGCTGGACCAAATCAGTGAAAAGGAAGCGACCATTGAAGGATATGATCATGTTTGGAATCCCGCTGAACGGAAAGGCTACAGTGGCGTGGTGACATTTCACAAAAAGCTGCCCCTTGAGGTTGAGAAGGGGATAGGCTTGAGTAAATTTGATTGCGAGGGAAGGGTTATCCGCTCGCAGTATGAGGATTTTTATCTCTACAACATTTATTTTCCGAATGGCGGACAGGGTAATGAGCGAGTACCCTTCAAATTAGAATTTTACGAAGAATTGCTCAACATCTGCGATGGGATCCATGAGGCGGGCAAGAATATCATTATTACCGGAGATTTCAATACCGCGCACAATGAAATCGACTTGGCGAACCCAAAGTCGAACGAGAAGAACACCGGTTTCCTGCCAGAAGAACGGGTTTGGATTGATAAGTATCTGGAGCATGGTTTTGTCGATGCTTTTCGAGAGTTGTATCCCGATCGGGAAGATTACACCTGGTGGACCTATCGCTTTAAATCACGCGAACGCGATATTGGCTGGCGGTTGGATTATTTCCTGGTGTCAGAAGCTTTGATGGAAAGGGTGGTTGATGTTGTGATCCATAATGACATTATGGGTTCAGACCATTGCCCCGTCAGCTTGATTTTGAAGGATTGAATTAACAAAAAAGCGTTGGATTTATATTTCCAACCCTTTTACATTAATCCGCAGAGACGCTCCGGCGGAGCGTCTCTACGCGTGTTAATGAGATTAATCAATCAGGTATCCAGCAGCACAACACCAGATCCCGTGCGGCTTTGACTTCATCACAGCGGCGGATAGGGGTGTTGTAGGGGGCATTATGGAGCAGTTCCGGATCTTCCCGGGCTTCTCTGGCGATTGCTTTCATGGCTGTTGCGAAAGCGTCTAATGTCTGTTTGCTTTCTGTTTCTGTTGGCTCAATCATCAGTGCTTCGTGTACGATCAGAGGGAAGTAGTTCGTCGGTGGGTGGAAGCCGTAGTCCATTAACCGCTTGCTGATATCCAGTGCGTGGACGTCCGGCACATCCTCCCAGGCACCTTCGACGACAAATTCGTGCATACAAGTACGGTCGTAGGGTAGCACATAATTTTCCTTAACTTTGGTCATCAAGTAGTTGGCGTTCAGAACGGCTTTCTCTGCGATGTCACGCAAGCCTTTGGGTCCATGCATGGCAATGTAGGTATACGCCCTGATATGTATCCCAAAATGCCCGTAGAAAGCCTTCATGCGACCGATGGACTTTTCAGGATTGTAAAATCCGAAGAAGGGTGGGGTTTCCTCATCGCCTTCTTCGATAATGATAACAATGGGGCTGGGTAGATATTCAGCCAATGCTTCGGACGCTCCCACCGGACCGGAACCTGGACCACCACCCCCATGGGGTGTGGCGAAGGTCTTGTGCAGGTTGAAGTGCATGATGTCAAAACCGAGGTCACCAGGCCGGACGACGCCTAAGAGCGCGTTCAAGTTCGCGCCATCGCCATAGACTAAACCGCCTGCTTCATGGACCAGACGAATCACCTCTTCGACATTTTCATCGAATAAGCCGAGCGTGTTTGGGTTGGTCAACATCAAGCCAGCGAGGGTATCGTCACATTCTGCTTTCAGAGCCTCCAAGTCCACATTCCCGCGCTCATCAGAGGAGAGGGGGATGACATCGAAGCCACTCATTGAGGATGTGGCGGGGTTCGTACCGTGGGCAGAGTCGGGAATCAAGATCTTGACCCGCTTGGGGTCGTTATTGAGCTGATGGTACTTCTTGATGATCAACGCGCCAACCAATTCACCCTGGGCACCAGCAGCCGACGTCAGACAGACCCGGTGAAAACCGCTGATTTCCTGGAGCCATTCCTGGAGTTGGTACATCAGATAAAGGTTGCCCTGCACGCTGACGATAGGCTGAAGAGGATGGGTATGGGCTAATCCGGGCAGACGGGCAGTCTCCTCATTGATCTTTGGGTTGTACTTCATGGTGCAGGAGCCTAGAGGATAAAACCCGCCGTCAATCGAATAATTCAATTTCGAGAGATTAGTAAAATGCCGGATGACATCCAGTTCTGAAAGTTCGGGCAGGTTCAAGGTTTCCCGTTCAAATGTTGGCGGCAATTCTATTATGGGTACATCCGGATTAGGAAACGCGACGCCTTTCCGTCCGGGCTGTGACAATTCGTAAATGGTTTTTTCAATCATGAGCCACCTCTTCCAGAGCTGCGACGAAATCGTCAATGTCATGTTTGGTGATCTTCTCTGTGACAGCGACCAGCATTTGGTTCTTTAATTCAGGATAGTTTTGGCTCAGATCATACCCGCCCAGGATCCAATGGTTCTGCAAATGCAGGTTGATCGCATTGACCGGTTTGGGCGTTTTCACCACAAATTCGTGAAAAAAAGGCGTATCAGGAAATGCCAGTTCGTAACCTTCCAGCTTTGAGATTTCTTGAGAGGCATAATGCGCCTTTTGATAACACAGGTTGGCAACCTGCTTGAAGCCATTTTTACCCAGAAGGCTCAGGTAGACCGTCGCAGCAAGCGCCATCAATCCCTGGTTTGTGCAGATATTAGAGGTGGATTTTTCCCGCCGGATGTGCTGTTCTCTGGCGGTGAGGGTGAGGACATAAGCCCGTTGACCTTCCACGTCCACCGTTTCCCCGACCAGTCGTCCAGCCAATTTACGGACATACTTCTTTTTAGTTGTGAAAATCCCCAGGTAGGGACCACCAAAGGAAAGGGGGATACCCAACGGCTGTCCATCACCAACAGCGATGTCTGCACCAAACTCGCCCGGAGGTTTCAGCAATCCTAACGCAGTGGGATTGAACACAAAGGCAACCAGTGCGCCAAGTGCGTGAGCGGTTTCAATAAGCTTCGTATAGTCAATTACTCTACCAAAAAAATCAGGATATTGGACCAAAACCAAAACCGTATCATAATCGATCTGTGCCATCAAGTTGGCCAAGTCCGTTGAAACCCCGATCGCTTCTTCATCACCCGTTACCTGAACGTCTTCCAGACCCAGCATATAAGTGCGGATTGTTTCCCGATATTGGGGGTTGAGCGAACGTGAGAGGAGTACTTTCTTTCTCTTACCTCGGAAGAAATGGTAAGCCATGTTTGCAGCTTCTGCGGCGGCAGTGGCGCCGTCGTAATGGGAGGCGTTGCTGACATCCATACCCGTCAATTCAGTCATGAGGGATTGGAATTCGAATAACGCCTGCAATGTCCCTTGGGAGATTTCGGGCTGGTAGGGGGTGTAGGCGGTATAGAATTCCCCCCGGCGGAGGATCGTGTCAACTGCAGCGGGGATGTAGTGGTTGTAAGCGCCTGCACCAAGAAACGATATGAAATCATTGACCGAAGCGTTGGCTGAGGAGATTTCTTGAAGTTCTGAAGATACTTCCATTTCGGAAAGACCTTCAGGTAGATCGAGTTCCGGGAAACGGTGTTTCACCGGAACTTTTTCAAATAAATCTTCAATTGACTCAACCCCAATTACCTTCAGCATCTCCTCAATTTCTTGGGGGGTATGAGGTGTAAACATTATCCCTCACGTTCTTCGTTGTAGGCTTCATAGGCGTCAGCATCCATCAGATCATCCAGTTCAGAGGGATCATCGAGACTCATCTTGATCATCCAACCGGTTCCATAAGGATCACTGTTCAGGACTTCCGGGGTGTCAGCAAGTTCTTCATTGATCGCGGTGATCGTCCCGGAGACAGGGAAATTGACATCAGCAGCGGCTTTGACGGATTCGACTGTTGCAACAGTATCACCTTTGCCGACTTCATCGCCTTCGTCAACCAATAATTCGACATAAACCACATCGGAAAGCTGATCCTGGGCAAAATCCGAAATACCGATGGTAGCCTTGTCCCCATCGACTTTCACCCATTCATCCGTCTTAGCGTATTTTAAACCCTTTGGTGTTTTCATTCCTAAACTCCTCTTAATAAAAAGATTTTGATTAAATGAGATCAAAGTCCTCTGTCAAGCATCCTATCTGGGATTCATGATGATCATAGAATCTGTCGCTGGTGTTTCAGAGGTGTCTATTTAATAGGTTTTTTTACCTGAGAGTTTCGGCTTGCAGGCCTTGCCCCTTCGGTGCCGTTGGTAAACAAACGGGCTCTTCCCATTAACATCCAACGATGTGCAATTTGATTCTAAAAGCACCCCTGACAAAAGTCAAGGCGAGAGCCTGATGGGGAATCTTTTTCAAGAAATATTGGTTGCCGATGAAAAAGATCTATTTCCGGATGATACGGCAGCAGCATATACACCAACATTTCCAAACGCCAAATAAACGGTTTGGTGTGACCAGCTCATTGTGGGACTATGTGTTTGGGTTGATGCCAAAGAAGACTGGATAAGCTCGCGGGCTTGACGTAGAAAAAATATTCAGACATCCACCAAGATGCCCCCGGGGGGGCGTCTTTTGATGTTTATTAAAAACAGGTTTACTTCCTGACAAACTTCTTGGATTCTTTGACGTATTCCAGAGATTGGTGCCGGAAATAGGTGTTGTACAATTCGGCATAATGTTCACCCTGGGACATGAGCTCGTTATGGTTCCCCTCTTCAATAATATCACCTTCACGCATCACCAGGATCCTGTCTACGGATTTGACCGTCGAGAGCCGGTGAGCGATAAGAATACTGGTTGTTTCGGAAAGGATCAGGTCGAGAGCGGTTTGGATTTGAGTCTCCGTGAAGGGGTCGATGCTGGCTGTAGCCTCATCCAGGATAAATATTGAAGGCTTTTGGATCAACACACGCATGAGCGCCACCAATTGCCGTTGCCCCATGGAGAGTTGTGAACCGCGCTCGCCGACTCGTGTATCAAGACCGTTCGGCAAAGTTTCCAGCCATTCGCCTTCACCAACCTCTTGGGAGATTTGGATGATCTCATTCCGGTCACATCCAGGACATCCGTAGCTGATGTTTTCCTCCACAGTGCCTGAAAAAAGGAAGGGTACCTGGGAGACGATCCCCATTTGTCGCCTCAAGTTTACGAGATCGAATTTCCGGATGTCAACACCGTCGATCAGGATCTTGCCTTCCTGGAATTCATAAAAGCGAGCGATCAGACGACCAATCGATGTTTTTCCAGCGCCAGTATGTCCCACCAACGCCAGTGTTTCTCCCGGCTTGATATGAAGTGAAAAATCTTTAAGAACTGGTTCATCAGGGATATACCGGAAGGATACATGATTCATATCGATGCGACCTTCAAGTCCGTCCGGCTCAAACACATCGATTTGCTGGACAGAGTGTTTGGCATCCATCAGCGCAAAAATTCGTTCCGCAGCGGAAAGACCAGTTTGGACCTGGGTCCAGAAGGAGGAGATGCTCATCACAGGGAACAGGAAGTGGTCCAGCGTGGAAAGGAACAAATACCAGGCGCCAGCGGTAACAAACCCTTGCAGGACAGTCATCGCCCCAAAATAAACCATCAAAGCCGTGGCAACGCCCCCAATGGTACGGAGGACGGGAAAGACGATCGAGAGGATGAAGCCACGTTTGATATTGACCTTATAGGAGGTCTGGTTCGCATCGTCAAATTCATCATAAATTGATTCTTCCTGGCGGAAGTTCTTCGCAATTGCAATGCCACTTACAGTCTCTTTAATCGTTGAATTAACATTTGCCATCGCACGCATGCCCTCACGGGTGATTTTACGGGCGGTATGGCGATATTGCATCACCAGGAAGAACAGCAAAGGCACCAAGAGAAAAACAACCAGGGCTAACCGCCATTCTGTCTGGATGAGAATTACAGCCAGGATGACGGATGAAATCAATTGCATCAAGACATCGCTGGTCAGTGAGATCAGTTGGCCAAACTCGCGGGTATCAGATGTGATCCGCGAGACGATCTTGCCGGAAGAAAAGGCGTCGTGAAAGGAGAGGTCTTGCCGGACTGAAGCTTTGAAAGCATCGGTCGCAAGCTGGCGAATTAACTCTGCAATCGTCCGGGCTGAATACCGCTGTCTCAATAAATTTCCCAACCAGCTGAACACACCCAGCACCAAAATAACACCAGTGAGGGTGAGAATGAATTTGAGGGTGATGGACTCTCGCGTAACCTGATCCAGTCCACGAGCAACGATGACGGGGGAGAAGGCTTCAATCACGGAGCGGATCACAATTGTGACCGCAATGATAATCAGACGGTTAGTTTGAGTTTTGAAATAGTCAAGAATCAGTTTAAATAACTTCTTATCGGAATATTGACGATCAAATTTTTCTGCAGCTAAGCCGGAAAAGAAACCCATAATTACTCGCTAAATATCTTCCGGTAGGATTTAGATTTTTCCATTAATTCTTCATGCGTACCAACTGCGGTGATTTTACCTTTGCGCATGACCACGATCAGGTTTGCCCAGCGGATCTGGGATAGACGGTGCGTGATGATCAAGGTTGTTCGCCCTTCTGCTGCCCTGAAAATCGCTTGTTGGATCTTATCCTCTGTCTCACTGTCAATTGCGCTGGTGGAGTCGTCCAGGATCAGGATTCGGGGTGAGGTCAGGAAAGCTCTGGCGAGCGCCAGGCGCTGTCTTTGGCCACCGGAGAGGGTCGTACCGCGTTCACCGATCACAGTCTCATAGCCGTTTTCAAAGCCCATGATGAATTCGTGCGCTTGCGCTTCTTTTGCCGCTTCTATGATCTCTTCGCGGGTAGCCTCTTGTTTACCAAAGGCGATATTATCCGCGATTGAACGGGAGAATAGGAAAACATCTTGCTCAATGATTGAAATCTGGTTGCGTAATTCTTCAAGATACCAATCGCGGACATCTACACCATCTACAAGCACCTCACCCTCTTGAACATCAAAGGTCCGGTTGATCAATTTAACTAGGGAGGTCTTGCCAGACCCGGTCTGACCGACAATTGCCACTGTTTGACCGGGTTCGATCAAGAAATTGATATCTTTGAGGATCGGTTCATCTCCATTGTATCCAAAATTGACGTGATTGAATGCTATCCTACCTTCGATAGGCTGAGCGTAGCCCTCAATGTTTTGGTCTACCCGGTTTTCAGTATTCATCAATTCAAGAATGCGTTTTGCGCTGGCTACCCCTAAGGATATCTGAGAGTAAGCAAATAAAGAAATATGGGTTGGAAAGCCCAGGAGTGAGAGGGTGCCAAAATAAGCAATGACATCACCGATGTTTAGCAAGCCTTGTTGGAAGAGGAAGAGGGCATGGGCGAGACCAACAGACATGGTGATCGCTAGCAAGAGCATCGGTAAGAACCGGCTCTCGATATCACCTTGTTCAATGGAAGCATTGCGATATTCAATTGCATTTTCTCTGAACCGTTGAATTTCTGCGTCTTCCTGCGCTGTGCCTTTGACGACCTCCACACCGTCAATCGCTTCCGCCAGACGGCTGTTGAGTTCACCAAAAGACGCTCGAACCTCACTTGTGACAGGATTCAAAATGGTCAAGTAGTGCCATAATGCAAAGAAATAAAGGATAATATATGCTGCCGGTGTGATTATCAACGCAATATGATAAGTCGGACCCACAATGAGGGGGATGAACAGGAAATTTAATGAACCAATCACGAGGTTGAACCCGGGACTAAACATGTAATTGACTTCCCGTACATCATTGGTCGCTCTCGCCATGATGTCGCCAACTGATTGCAGGTTATGGAAAGTCATACTTTTGCCCAACAGGTTGGCAAAGAGTTCTTGCCGGACAACCCTCTCAATTTTTTGAGCAATAATTTCAAAACCGAAGTTACGAATGAATTGTAAAAAACCCCGAAGGGTCTGCGAGATTCCGATAATGAGCGCGTACCTGCCAATGACAGCAAGCGAAGGTTGTGCTTTCAAGATCTCGTTGAATGCCTTGCCGATGAAAATTGGGACGACACTCGCCAATGCGGCATTACTGATGGCTCCGAAAAGAGCCATCAGGATAAAGGTCCATTGGTGAATTGTATGAGAGAGGATCCAGCGAATGGGTGAATTTCGGTTCGTTTGATATTTGGTTTCAAAACTGAATTCAGAGATCCCCTCTGCAGTCTGTGATGTCATTACTGATCTCTTTCTTTCATTCCCAAGGCGATCCGGTTCCGATCGCGATCAACGGATAAGATTAAGACGTCAACAATATCTCCCACCTGTAATTGCGTTCCTTTAGCAATCTTTGAGCGGTGAAGCAAGCCGTCGATTTTCACACCAATATCGACAAAAGCGCCAAAATCGACGACATTTCGTATTGTACCCTTTATTGGCATCCCAGGGCAAAGATCGTCCATGCTGATGGGGGGACTGTGAGTTGAAGATGTTGACGAAGCATGCCCAGCGTGTTATACTGAAAAAAAGATAATTTATCATATTAATCCTATGAATAAAGTTTGGTTATTATGAATCCCCTCATCTCATCACACTTATTATCAAATTTCATGTCCTATTTAGCTACTCAAATGGCTGACGGAGCGGAATCTCTTCCCAGTCTGAATGAGCTGAGTGATTGTCTCGGCGTCAGTGTTTCCACTCTCCGCGAGGAGTTGCAGGTGGCACGAGCGATGGGTTTGGTGGATGTGAGACCCCGCACGGGCATCAAGTGTTTACCCTACACTTTCAAGCCGGCAGTCACCAAGAGTTTGGCTTATGCCATCAGTGTAGATAAGACGATGTTTCGCCAGTTTTCGGATCTGCGAAACCATGTTGAAGCATCTTACTGGTACCAGGCTGTCAGCAGTTTAACGCCGGAAGATATTCAGAATCTTCAGGAAATCATATCCACTGCCGTACATAAATTAAACTCGGATCCGATCCAGATCCCGCATACCGAACACCGTCAGTTGCATCTCACCATTTATCGCAGGCTGGGCAACGCTTTTGTTAAAGGGATCCTAGAATCCTACTGGGATATTTATGAAGCGATTGGTCTGAGCGTTTATGAAGACCGAAAATATCTGGAGAGGGTGTGGTCCTACCACCAGCAAATGGTCGATGCTATATCGCATAGTGATTTTCTTTCAGGTTATCAGACGCTGATCGCGCACATGGATCTCCTGTTTCAGCGCGAGCAGAAAAACTCAAAAATACCTTTTGAATAGACTTTTGGAAGGAGCCTTAATGAAAAAGGATGATGAATCTGAGCAAATGCCCGACCAAACAAGTGCTGAAATTGTCAATGATTTTTGTATGACCATCAGTACAGTCAATGGTTCTGGGAGCGCAACTGCTAATACAACCCTGTTATGGGCGATGTTTCATATGGGTATCCCGGTTTCAGGCAAGAATATTTTCCCTTCGAACATTAAAGGATTACCGACCTGGTATTCAATCCGGGTCTCTAAAGATGGATATCTGGCGCGCGTAGCTCATGACGACATCATCGTACAAATGAACCCTATAACTTTCGAGAAAGACATGAAATACATTGTCACGGGTGGAGTGGTCTTCTATGCGGATCATATCAGCATGCCGATCAACCGCAACGATGTTATCACTTACCCGATGCCCGTCAAAGACTTGATCAAAGAGGCGGATGTCCCCAGGAATCTTCAGGATTATATGGAAAACATGGTCTATGTCGGCGTCGTTGCCCAAATGTTGGGGATTGGGGTGGATACTATTCATGAAGCCTTATTAGCCCAATTCAAACAAAAGCCTTCTGTTGCTGAGTCCAATTTTGAAATTGTGAAATTGGCTACCGATTGGGCGGAAGATAACCTTGAGAAAAAGGACCGCTACCGTGTGAAAGCGATGGACCCTCTGAGTGATTACATCATGACAGACGGGAACACCGCCGGCGCATTAGGCGCTATCTATGGCGGTTTTCAATTCTGCGGATGGTACCCGATCACCCCGGCGACAAGCCTCGCGGAATCTCTCAATATCTTTGCTCCTCGCTTACGAAAGGAACCTGATACAGGGAAGAACAACTTTGCCATTGTCCAGGCGGAAGATGAACTCGCCTCGATTGGCATGGCTGTGGGCGCTGGGTGGGCAGGGATTCGCTCCATGACCTCGACCTCAGGCCCAGGTGTCAGCCTGATGACTGAATACATGAGCCTGGCTTATTATGCAGAGATCCCCCTCGTGCTTTGGGATGTTCAGAGGGTCGGACCGGGTACTGGTTTGCCGACCCGCACCGGGCAGGGCGATCTTACATTGAATTATTTCCTGGGACATGGTGACACCAATCAGATAATCCTGATCCCGTCATCGGTCAATGAATGTTTTGAGTTTGGCTGGAAGGCTTTCGATTACGCAGATGAGTTTCAGACGCCGGTGATTGTATTGAGCGACCTCGATCTGGGCATGAACCTTTGGATGACCAAGAAGTTTGAATATCCGGATGCGCCGATTGATCGTGGGAAAATCCTGTGGGAAGAGGACCTTGAGAAGTTCAGTGGTGAGTGGGGCCGATACCTGGATGTGGATGAAGATGGTATCCCTTATCGCACCGTGATGGGCAATACACATGAGAAGGCACCTTACTTTGCCCGAGGTACCGGCCACGATGAGTTTGGCAACTACAGTGAAGAACCTGAGGTTTGGCAACGGATGCTTGACCGGATAAAGTTGAAATTTGAGAATGCCAGGGAACGTCTGCCAAAGCCTGCATATAGAAAAACGGAAAATGCCAGGATCGGGTTAATCGCCATGGGATCCACTGAGCCAGCGGTGATTGAAGCCCAGGATAAACTGGCGGAAGTAGATATTCCAACAGACTTTATGCGCATCCGAGCCCTGCCTTTCTCACAGGAGGTCCGTGAATTTGTGAGGGAACATGACTGCAACTATGTCATAGAGCTCAATCGGGATGGACAGCTCCATCAAATTCTCCTCATTGAGGATTGTGATATGTCTGCGCGGTTAATTTCACTATCGTATATTGACGGAATGCCCATGACAGCCGATTACATTATTCAGTCTGTGATAGAAAAGGAGCAGAATTGATATGGCTGACAAACGAGACAACACCAATCAAATTGGTTTGACCCGCTCCGATTATAGGGGTGAGCGTTCGACTCTCTGCCCTGGTTGTGGCCATAACACGATCTCCGCCCAAATCATCATGGCTTGCTATGAAATGAATATTCCCCCGCAGAAGATCGTTAAAATCAGCGGCATTGGGTGCTCCAGTAAAAGCCCGACCTATTTTCTAAGCGATTCATTTGGTTTCAACGGGCTCCACGGGCGGATGCCTTCGCTGGCACTTGGGGCTGCTTTTGCAGATACCCGGATGAAAGTAATCGGCGTTTCGGGGGATGGCGACACTGCCAGCATTGGTCTGGGGCAGTTCAAACATCTTATCCGCCGGAACCTGCCAATGGTGTATATTATTGAGAACAATGGCGTTTATGGTCTCACTAAGGGGCAATTCTCCGCCACTGCTGAAAGAGGGCTTGAGTTGAAGCACCAGGGCGAGAACCCGTTCCTGCCAATCGATATAGCCAAAGAGGCGCTGATTGGAAATGCCAGTTTTGTTGCCCGCTCCTTCGCGGGTGACCCGAAACAGGTACGCGAACTGCTGAAAGCTGCCCTCAGCCATCACGGCACATCCGTTCTTGATATTATCAGCCCTTGCGTGAGCTTCAACAACCGCGAAGATACCCTGCATTCCTACCAGTGGGCCAGGCAGCACGAAGCACCCTTGCATGATATCTCCTATGTACCAACACGTCGGGCGATTATTCTGGATGAATTCAAGGAAGGTGAAACAAAAGAAGTCACGCTGCATGATGGATCTGTAGTTGTGTTGAAGAAGCTCGAACATGATTATGACCCCACCGATAAGTGGCAAGCGATGCAGATCCTGGAAGAAGCGGAGCAAAAGAACTGGCTTGTGACAGGGCTGATCTATGTGGTTCCTGACCAGCCTTCGCTTTACGACTTTCTCGATCTCACTGATGAACCGTTGAACCGGATTGCGGCTGACAAGCTGCGTCCGGCACCGGAAACCCTGGCAGAAATTAATCAGAACATGCTCTAGTAAACAAAAAAGAGAAATTTAAAAGCCGAGGTGATTAATTAACCTCGGTTTTTTTGATATTCTTAAAGTCTGGGACGACTATAATTCACCCAAAGTATGCAATAATGCCAAATTGGGCTGTCGGAACGCACCGACCGGGAAGCCGGAGATCAGGATGACCTGTTGACCCGGCTCCAGATTGGTTGTCGTGGAGATGGCTGTTTCAACATGCTTGATCATTGTCTCCAGCGTATCCGCATAAGGCACCAGCAAAGGTGTGACACCCCAAAACAGGCTCATTTGTTGGAAGGTTTTGGGATCTGGTGTGAAAGCCAGGATGGGCACATCGGGTCTTGCTTTTGACATTAACCGCGCTGTTCTACCGGATTGCGTGAAGACGATAATGGCGACCACATTTCGATCATTCGCGAGGGTTTTTGCTGCCCGGGTGATAGAGACCGCGTCACTTTTCACTGCCAAGTCTTGCTCTTCGGTGGAGGTACCCCAGCGTTTCCGGTTTTGTTCCGCTTGCCTAATAATAGAATCCATCATTTGTACGGATTCCACCGGATACTTCCCAGCAGCGGTCTCACCAGAGAGCATCACGGCATCCGTGCCGTCAAAGATGGCATTGGCGACATCTGTGGCTTCTGCCCGCGTTGGGCGGGGATTACTGATCATCGAATCCAGCATTTGAGTGGCGGTGATCACGACCTTGGCGTGCGAATTAGCACTGGCAATAATCTCTTTTTGGGCGATAGGAACACTTGCAGGGGACATCTCAACACCTAAATCGCCCCTGGCTACCATGACCCCATCGGTGACTTTCATGATTTCTTCCAGATTATCCAATGCCTCCGGTCGCTCAATTTTAGCTATGATAGGTATGTTTTCAGCTCCAGCATTAGCCGTCAGATCGTCGATTGCCTTTCGCACAGTCAGGATATCATTGGAAGATTTGACAAAGGAGATCGCAACCATATCGATATTTTTACCCAAGCCAAATTTCAGATCAGCTAGATCTTTTTCTGTAAAGGAAGGAATAGTCAGGTTTGCCCCGGGTAAGTTGACCCCTTTGTTTGATCTCAATTCACCACCCAGCGTGACTTTAGCTTCGATCCTATCCCCTGTGACCGATTGCACTTCCATTTCGAGATGTCCGTCATCCAACAAAATATGGTTACCTGGCTTCACTGCTTTATGCAGATCTGGTACTTCAAAGGGGATAAAAGTGTCACTCTCGTTAGACACAAATGATTCTGAAGAGCTCAAAGTAACTTCATCCCCAGCTTTTAAGGTCATGCTTCCCCCAGGGAGTTTACCAATCCGCAGTTTTGGACCTTGCAAATCTTGGAGGATGGTGATCGCCACGCCCATTTCATCCGAAATTTTCCGGATGAGATCAATCAATGCTCCGTGCGCTTCTTGGGTGCCATGGGAGAAATTGAGCCGCGCCACATTCATACCCGCCTCAACCAGAGCTTGAATGGTCTCTTTTGTATTACTGCTGGGTCCTAATGTGCAGACGATTTTGGCAAATCTGTCCATAAGTTTCTCCCAAGGTTAACCTTAATCCATCAACAAGACATCCCGCAAGATGGGGAGCATCCAATCAACAGTTTCTTTATCGATGATCAGAGGTGGTGCCAGGCGCAAGATATGTTTTCGGGTCTCTTTGACGAGGATGCCTCTTTCCTGCAGAATTTCTGCAAACCGGCGGGCACCACCTAACTCGTGTTTAAGTTCCACACCGATCAATAGCCCTTTCCCCCGAACATCCAGAATGTTCTTCTTTGGGATCTCTTCGAGATAATCCATGATGTATTGACCCATCAAACGGGCGTTTTCAATCAGATTTTCCTCTTCGATCACTTCCAACGCGGCAATGCTGACTGCGGCACCAAGTGGATTACCGCCAAAGGTGGAGCCATGCTGGCCGGGTTGGATCAGACCCAACACTGCCTTATCCGCCAATACAGCGGAAACCGGATAAAAACCCCCAGAGAGGGCTTTACCTATCACGGTTATGTCCGGGCGGACATTCTCATGCTGGCAGGCAAACAGGGCGCCAGTCCTGCCCAGCCCGGTTTGGATCTCATCTGCAATGAGCAGGATGTTGTTTGCTTCACAAAGTTCCTTCACCAAGCTCAGATAACCCTGAGGTGGCAAAATGATGCCATTCTCTCCTTGAAGAGGTTCCAGCATGATGGCAGCGGTCTTGTCTGATATCGCGGCTTTGATGGTGTCAATATTTCCATACGGGACAGTGACAAAACCAGGGGTAAAGGGACCAAAATCTTTTTTGTATTCTTTTGTGGAGGAAAATGAGATGATGGTCGTCGTCCTACCATGGAAGTTACCTTCGGCGACAATGATCTCAGCTTCGTAACGGGGGATGCCTTTGACGAGGTAACCCCACTTTCGGGCAGCTTTGATGGCTGTTTCCACTGCTTCTGCGCCGCTGTTCATGGGCAGGGACATTTCATACCCTGTCATGTCTGAAAGCTTCTTATAGAAAAGTCCCAGTTGATCGTTGCGGAAAGCCCGCGAGGTCAAGGTGATACGTTCAAGCTGGTCGATCATGGCTTGTTTGATCTTCGGGTGGTTATGTCCCTGGTTCAATGCGGAATACGCACTCAGACAATCCAGATATTTCTTTCCCTCAACATCATAAACCCAAACGCCCTCACCCTTAGATAGAACAACATCTAGTGGGTGATAGTTGTGGGCGCCGTATTCCCCTTCCAGATTGATAAAATATTCACTATTTGGCATCTGGATCCCCTCCGAGTAAAAGGTCGACAATGATCGCCTTTTGAGCATGCATGCGGTTTTCAGCCTGCGGGAAAAGACGGGAATGCGAACCATCTGCAACTTCGTCTGTGATCTCTTGGCCGCGGTGGGCGGGTAAACAATGCATCACGATCGCTTCAGGTTTAGCCAGTTTTACCAGTTCCTGGTTGACCTGAAAGGGGGGGAAGACTTTCTCGCGCTTATTGGCTTCTTCTTCCTGTCCCATACTGGTCCAGGTATCAGTATAGATCACATCTGCATCCTTAGCTGCATCCTGGGGTTCCCTCAGCAGGGTGACCGAACCGCCGGAGAGACGGGCGAAATCTTTGGATTGTTTAATATCTGAATCGGGCATATCATAGTCTTCCGGGTTGGCAATCCGGAAATTCGCGCCACATTTCGTGACAACCTTCATCAGCGAAACTGCAACATTATTGCCATCTCCGATATATGAAACGGTTAACCCCTTCAAACTGCCAAATTCCTCACGGATCGTGAGCGCATCCGCCATCGCCTGACAGGGGTGGTTATAGTCGCTTAATCCATTGATTACCGGAACTTTAGACCATTTTGCCAGCTCAAGGATATGTTCATGGTCGAAAACTCTGGCCATGATGATATGGACGTACCCTGATAGAACTCTGGCGACATCTGCAATAGATTCTCGTTTGCCGAGGCCGATCTCTTGAGGTGAGAGATAGAGGGCATCACCGCTCAGATCACGCATGGCCATATCAAAACTGACTCGTGTGCGTAGACTGGGTTTTTGGAAAATCATAGCCAGGACTTTGCCCTTTAGTAGCGGTCTGGAATGACCGGCTTTTTGTTCCTGTTTCAGGTTCAAACCAAGCGTTAGCAATCCATTGATTTCCTCCGCAGTAAGATCTGCGAGATCAAGAAAGTGTTTCATAAATTCTCCTATATGTATCTGGTGTGATCTTCTGCTCTGTTATTCTCGTCTCAGATCTGCGAGAGTGACAACCTGTTGTTCGTTTTGATAGTAGGCTAAACCTTGCAAGAAGACATTCACCTGAGCTACACCCAACCATAATAACATGCCTGAAATAAAAATGCTGAGAAATATCAGATTCCTGGCTAGATTTGACTCCAGAGTTTCTGTTCTCTTAAGAGCTCTCTCAACGATGATAGCATAATCATCCAGAACAGATTGGACGCCACTTAAATCTTCTGATAACGTGTCGATATTCCCAGCCAGAACTGCGAGGTCCGTTGAAAATGTTTCGAGACCGGCAGATGTCTTTGTCAGACTTTCTTCTATGGTTTCCAGCGAGTCAGGAATATCATCCAGACTACCAGCGACCTGTTCTAAGCTGATATGTAAGGGGACATCTGGCTGGTAATTTGCACCGAGCAAGGGGATGGACGCTAAAAAAGAGAGCATGTTATCGATGATCTCGGCACTGGTAGCTGCAGAGGATAACGCGATCTGGGTTTGGATGACTGTCAGACGAAGATCGTCACCGATCAAAGTGGCTGAAGCATCAACAGAAGAGGAGATGCTTTCCACTGTGGTCCCAAGATTTACAAAAGAAGTTTCAATTAACCCCAAATTGGTTATTGAATCCTCAATCGTACCGTCTAATATCTCGATAGCTTCATCGGCAGTGGACAATGTGTCATGAAAGATGTGTATGAGATCAAGTACTCCAGATTCGATCCTGGGTTTGATGACCCAGGTGCCAATAATGCCAGATAACGAGAACAATAATCCCAATGAGGATAGGATGATAAAGAGTATGCCTAAAGCTCGGAGTGTTGGCGGATTCTTCATTTTTAATCCTCCTGATCCTCTTTCACAACTTTATTGAAGATAGAATCCTGAAGAGCCCACATTTCGGTTTTTTCTTCCGGTTCATAATGATCGTAGCCCAGAAGATGGAGCGTTCCATGAATCGCCAGAAAGACGCATTCTTCATCCAGACCGTGATCTTGATCAGCGGCTTGTTCTATGGCGCGGTCAAGGGAAATGATGATATCTCCCAGATAAAGCCGTCCAGTCTCGGGATCTATGAAATCCTGATTAAATGCCAATACATCTGTTGTTATGGCTTCCCCGCGGTAGGACTGGTTCAACTGCTGCATTTCAGCATCATTTGTCAGTCTTAGGGTGATATCCATGGCAGATTTATCCAAGGTTGACAGTGTGATTTTAATCGCTTGTTTTAGGAGAGCCTGATCTACCGACGGCAGTCCTGAAATATCTTTTTGAATTTCGATCATCATTTTATGACTTTTTTTGTTTTTTCAGTCAGTTTTAGACCGGGTTCGGTCTTGGTTCTCTCAAACGCCGGGTATTTCACCCGCGGGTGGTAGGTACCTTTCAACGTGCGGAAGAAGGACCCTTTGACATCCTGGAGGTTCCGCAGAGTCAGATTTGTGTCATCTAGCTGGTTGTTCTTTTCAATGAAATTGAACACGTTATCGATAAGCAAGCGTAATTCATCTTCATCTTTTGGAACTTCAGCCCTTGCCCGCGCTTCAGTCCCATCAGCAAGCATTAAAAGAGCAGTTTCTTGGGATTGAGGGCGGGGACCGGGGTAAGTGAATAAGGACTTATCCATTTCACCAGGATTACCCGCCTCTTTGACAGCCTGGGAATACTGGTAGTGGGTATACATCGTCCCATGATGCTCCCGGATAAAGTCAATGATCCGGTCAGGGAGGTGGTATTTCTTGGCTAACTCCACACCATCTAAAACGTGGCCGATAATGGTTTGTGCGCTGGTGACCGGGTCTATGTCATCATGTGGGTCGAGTTTATCCTGAATTTGGTTCTCAATAAAAAATTGTGGATTTTGGGATTTACCACAGTCATGATAAATTGCGCCGACCCGGACAAGAAGTCCATCTGCACCAATGGCTTCAGCAGCCTGTTCAGCGAGATTTGCTACCTGCAAAGAATGCTGGTAGGTGCCTGGTGCGTTTCTGAGCAAGCGTTGCAGTAGAGGATGGTCTGGGCGGGAGGTATCTAAAAGTTGCATAGCGGTAGTTGTACCTAAGATCTGCGAGAAGATGTATTGCAGGAGCAAGGTCATGCCGGCAGCGCCCACGCCATTGATCAGGGAAACACCGGACAAGGTTGCGAGACCAATCCAGTCCGTGGCAGAATCGGGAAGGCGGTAACCCAGAATGATCCCAATACCCATGACACCGATGGTGATCCCCGAACCAAAGAAGGCTGCGATGCGTCTCGCTTTGCCAAGCGTTAGCATACCAACAATGGCAGGGAGGATATAGAAGATAGTAAGGTCAAATCCTCTGGGCATTCCGTAAGCTGTCATCACCCCGAGAACAATAGAAAAAATTGCCGCGATTTCAAAATTGAATACGATGGAAAGCGTCAGACCAAATGCAGCTAAAGGATAGACATAAGGAAGGATTGTCCGGTCAATAATGACAAAGCGAGCGATGCCAAGAAAGAAAAGGAAAGTAATGGCAATAAGCAATACTGCAATAACGGAGTATTGCTGGTTATCTCTCTCTCTTCTAAAATACAGCCCTACCAGCACCCCCAACAGAAGGGTAAGGACCGCAGCACCGATGAGATCCTGCATGCGGTTGCTAGCTTGGATAAGGCCATAGCGTTGGAGTGCTTCCCATTCCACGTCCCGAATGATCTGACCCCGCCGGACCAAGGTCTCCCCGGCGATGAATGAGCGGATCACAGGTGCCACTGATTGGCGCGCTTCAGCGATAGCTGCATTTGTCTGTTCTTCGCTAAATAAGCTGTTAGGAACGATAAAAGGCTCTACCAGATCAACGACGATGTTAGCCTGGTCCTGAGGGAATGAAAAATCAATCAGGGATGGGATATTCCGTTTGGCAGAATAAATATCCGATTCCCGCAAGGTGTTACGCATCACCTGTTCCAGGACATTATTTGCCTCAGATTCGATGGCTTCCCACCGGGCGTCACTGATCTGTAAGATGCGGGTTATGGTCTCCTCAGACAAGTATATATTATCAATCGCCTGAATATCTGAGAGTTTTTCTTCCTGGGTCGCATAGCCATCCTGACGAACCGTAGTGATGTAATATAAAACAGTCCGCAACTCTTCGATTTGGCGCCGTCCAACACTTGGGTCTGTTGGCAGATAGATGGGGGCAACGGATGAAGCAGCCTCCTGACGGGCTTGCTCTGTTAATACTTCACTTTCATAGGTGAGGGAATATGGGGCTAAAATGTCCTGAGAGGAGGCATCGCCAATTTCCATCGGGAAAGACGATTGGCTGAAGGATTCCGGCAGGACCAGAGCAAAAAAAGCGATAACACCAGATATCACCAAGATGACAATCTTGATGATTTCGGGACGAATAATCCATTTTTTCGCTTCTGTTGCTTGCGTCATAAATTGATTTAGCTTTGGAGCAGTTCCTGGACGACTTTACTGGCATCCTGTCCTGAAGCGCGACCTTCAAGTTTTGGCATTAGATATTTCATGACCTCGCCCATATCGCGCATGCTGGATGCACCGGTTTCATCAATAACACTTTTTGCTAATGATTTAAGTTCATCATGGTCCATCTGTTGCGGTAGAAAACGGTTTAGGATGTCTATCTCTCGATCCGCAGCCTGGACAAGATCATCACGACCGGCGGTCTTAGCTTCTTCAATGGAATCCTCTCGGGTCTTCACTTCCTTTTGGAGAATACCCAGAACCCGTGAATCATCTAGCTCTCCACCTTCTTCAACTTCGGCGAGTTTAATGGAGGACATGACCAGACGAAGGGTTCGTTTGGTATCCTCATCTCTGGCTTTCATGGCAGCGGTCAAGGCTTGTTGGATTTCCTGTTTCTTGTTCATAATCATGATTATACCTTTACTTCACCGGATTATTGGTCTTTGAAAAGCGAGATTTTGTCTTGATCGATACCGTTATTATCAAATAAAAGCATCAGGCGGTCATAAACAGCGATGGTTTGCTTGTAAGCTGCCCAATAGGCGAATTGGAATAAGATGCCAGAAGCAGGACTATCAAGGTTCATTTTAGCGTGGGAATCTGCGGGCATATGCGGCTGGATGAGGTTCGATATACCAGGGACCATCGCGAGAAATTCGATGATGCCATAGTTTTTACCGGATCTTAAATCCGGGCGGTGCAAGTCCGCAGTATCAGCCGGGATAATTCTCTCCGGGGGAAGGTCCTTATTCTTCTCGATCCAGAGTTGGACATAATTGCTGTGACTGTAAAAATCCTGCCAGGTATGCGTCAACCGGCCTAACGCTTTTCTTGCCTCTCCAAATTCTTCCTGCTTGATATTCTTAATGATGAGATCTTCCTGGTCCTTGATATAAGCAAATCCAGCCTTAAAAGCACTGCCATCAAAGTGGAAATGGTCGTGTCCAAACTGATACTTGATCCTATCCTGATTGATGTTTGCCTTAATAATGACCTGAAGCGCCTGTTCGGAGAAATGCTGGAAAAGCGCTTTTTGGGTGATTTGAATATGGTATCGGGTTTTCATTTATGGCTCAACTATCAAGAAATCCCTGAGTGTTTCCACTGTGGACGCTCCTATCCCTGGAACGTTTACCAGGTCATCCACGCTCGCAAATGGGCCATGTTCTTCACGATAAGCAAGGATGTCAGAGGCTTTAGATGGGCCGATGCCGGGGAGTGATTCCAAAGCTTCCTGGCTGGCAGCATTAAGATCGATCGGATAATCAAAGCTATCACCATCGCCAATATTCAAATTTCCTGGGGCGTTAGATGCTGTTTCGGGAATGTCTTCATCGAAGGTTGGAATGTAAAAATAATCACCATCATGCACGATCGCCATGTAATTGATGCGATTTTCATCCGCACTTGATGTAATCCCACCAGCAGCAGTAATTAGGTCATCCAGGCGGGAATCTTTAGCTAAGGAATATGACCCTGGAGAAACAATTTCACCTTTGATTTGAACCATGATTGGCTCAGGCGTTTTCGTTGGTGCAGGAGGGGAGGTAGGTGATGGGGAAGGCGCAGGAAAAAGTTCTACCGGCATCCCCTGGGTGGGGCGTGAAATTAATAAGATGGCGCCTGTAACAAGCACACCCAGCAGGAGTCCATAGACAAGTAATAACCAGGGTTTCATCGAGTTTCCCTCTTGATTTATATCAGCTTACAGATGTCGCTGATCCTTCTTCATGCTCCAATGCATACATTGTATTGAAAGCTTGGATGGATACTTCCAGCATTTCTTCAGTTGGCTCTCGCGTGGTCAGTTGCTGCATAGCAAGGTTAGGTTTGATAATAAAGCGGACAAAGGGCGAGTCAAGATGTTTTGACAGCAACCGGATATATTCGTAAGCAATGCCTGCCAAAACAGGGATCATCAGCAACCGTGACAGCAATCGCCAATGGAGTGGTAAGGGGCCAAACAGCGAAAAAATGATGATCGAAAGCAATACTAGGGTGAGGATGAAGGATGTCCCGCAACGGGGATGTTCGACAGAATAGCGTTTTACTTCTCCCGGGGTCAATTCGACGCCAGCTTCAAAGGCATTGATCGTCTTGTGTTCTGCACCATGATACATGAATACACGGTTGATATCGGGCATTTTACCAATCACCCATAAATAAAAGATCAAAATTCCGAGCCGAAACACCCCCTCAAATAAATTGATTACCCAGGGGTTGATCGTGGTAAATCTGGCAATCAGACCTGAGATCAAAGCTGGCAACAGAAAAAACAATCCGATTCCAAAAGCCAAGGAGATCGCCAGAGTCAGGTAAAGCATTAGCCCTTCAAGCTTTTCATCTTCGCCCGTCTGAACGTTGGCAGACAGGGTCAGATAGCGCATGCCCAGACCTAGGGAATCCCACAACACGATCAGCCCGCGCAGGAAGGGTATGTTCCGGAGGTTACTGGTGTAAATGCCTGATAATTTCTCTTTATGGATCACGATTTCGTTATTTGGCGCGCGGGTCGCCATAACGACGGAGGATTTACCGCGCATGAGGACGCCTTCGATAACCGCCTGACCGCCGTAAGATGGCATTTTTTCGTTCACAATTGAATCTTTCTAGTATTAAAAACTCAGAAAAAAGCGAAACAACGCTTCCACACCTTTTCGGTGGGTGGGGAGGTGCAGGCGCTCATTGGGAGAATGGATCTGGTCATCAGGTAAGCCAAAGCCGGTGATGATGGAATCTACACCAAGGATGTTCTTCATCGACGTTGCTACCGGGATTGAGCCGCCTTCGCGTTTCTTCAACGGCTCGACACCCCAGGTTGCCTTAAGCGCTTCGATAAAGAGGTCGACACCCGGTGCCTGTTCTTCAATGATATAAGCCGGCGCACCGGACATAAGTTCAAGTTCCCATTTTACCGTATCCGGCACATGCGCTTCAAGATAGGCTATCAGGCTCTCATGCACAGCTTGGGGGTCTTGATCGGGGACCAGCCTGGTCGAGAGCTTTGCCATGGCATAGGCGGGGATGATGGTCTTGGCGCCCTTTTCGATGTAACCAGCATACAAGCCATTGACGTCAAGGGTTGGGCGCGCACCGATTCGCTCAACCGGGGGGAAGCCTTCTTCGCCGCCCAATGCGGATACACCTGTGATCTCTTTGAAGAAGGTCTCATCCATCCCAATCCTCGAAAGGTTTTCACTTTCTTCTTTCGAAATCTTGCGGACATGATCGTAGAAACCGGGGAGCGTGACTCGCCCATGCTCATCGTGCATTCCCGCGATGACCTCACTGAGGATATTGGCAGGGTTGCCGATTGCGCCGCCAAAGAGGCCTGAATGGAGATCTGCGTTGGGACCATAGAGACTCAGTTCAAAATAAGCCATCCCCCGGAGGGCATAGATGATGGTGGGTTTGTCCGGTGCAAGCATGCCAGCATCAGGGTTTAAGGCGAAGTCGCTTTCCAACATAGCCCGGTGTTCCTCGAGGAAGGCGTCCAGACTGGGTGACCCAATTTCCTCTTCACCTTCAATGAGGTATTTGATATTGACAGGCAGATCACTAGTCTTGAGGATAGACTGCAGAGCTGAAATCGTTGCCCAGATTTGCCCTTTCATGTCTGAGGCGCCACGGGCATACAGGTAATCCCCGCGCACATGGGGTTCGAAGGGCGCTGTATCCCACTTTTCGACAGGATCTGGTGGCTGAACGTCATAGTGACCATAAAGCAGGACGGTAGGCTTTTCCGGATTGACCAGATATTCGCCATAGATAATGGGATGGCGCGAGGTCGGGTAGGCTTTGACATTCTTTAATCCGATTTCAATCAATTTCTTGACCAGGAAATCTGCTGCTTTCTGAATGTCATCTTTATGCTCTTCTGCTGTAGAAACAGACGGAATTCGAAGGAGTTGTTGGAATTCCCGGTAGAGCTTGGCATAATTCGATTTGTAGTATGCAAGCGCTTTGTTGATAGGGCTTTGTGGCATGGTATTCCTTCCAATAAAAAGTCGTCTTGATTATATACGATGTTGAAGGTTTGTGTACCTCCGGAAAAGGGTCATTTTTCAATACATTGCATTGGATGAAATTTTGTCATCCAGCCATCACCATTTCCTAAACCAATTTGGCTATAATGATAGATCTCTGTGAAACCCTTGGAGGTGACAAGTTTCACTGATATCAAAATATTTACCTCATTTGGCTACCATCAGCTGGAGTGAAGATCGTGCAAGTCTTTGCTGATGAGCTTTCCGTTGAGTTCCGTTCTGCTGAATATGGGTGCCTGAATAACAAGGGAACCTTTGTTAATTGAAAATATTGAATAATGACATTGACTCAATATTCCACTTCTGTGATAATTTATTGGGGATGTAACGATTTTCACATTCGATGCATCTAAATAGGGAAAAATCAACGGAGTGAGAGAATATTCATGGCAAACGATAATCCGAAACCTATCATTAAACGAGATCTGATCATTTTAGGCTCAGGACCTGCCGGACTTGCAGCCGCGCTTTATGCTGCCCGAGCGGACTTGAATCCATTAGTGCTGACGGGCATGATTTTGCATGGGCAGGTATCGACTACTGATAAGATTGAAAACTACCCCGGTTTCCCGGAAGGGATTGGCGGCATTGAGTTGGGCGAGCTTTTCCAAACCCAGGCGGAACGATTTGGTGCAGAAATTGAGCTTGGTCAGGCGATGGCTGTAGACCTTTCCAAACAACCCTATCTGGTCGAGCCATATGGGAAACAGTATGAGGCTAAAAGTTTAATTATTGCTACTGGTGCTAGCCCCAAGAAATTAAAAGTCCCTGGCGAAAAAGCGTTCACGGGCAGAGGTGTCTCTTATTGTGGCACCTGTGACGGCTGGTTCAACAAAGGCAAAGACATTGTTGTTGTCGGTGGCGGGGATAGCGCCTTGGAGGAGGGATTGTTCCTGACACGGTTTGCTAACACGGTGACCATTATCCATCGACGGGATGAGCTTCGGGCTGGTGTAATCTTAAAAAAACGAGCCTTTAGCAATCCCAAGATCAAGTTCATTTGGGATACTGTCGTAACTGAAATCATGGGCGATGAGGGTGTCAACGCTGTCCGTTTGCAGAATGTCAAGTCCGGCGAGGAACAGATACACAAGACCGATGCCGTATTCATCTTCATTGGACACCGACCAAATTCCGAGATGTTCGCGGGACAATTGGAGTTGGATGATGAGGGGTATATTGTAACCAATAAAAATATGGAGACTTCGGTCCCCGGCGTCTTTGCTGCTGGAGAAATTACTGACCCATATTTCAGGCAGGTTATCACATCAGCAGGGATGGGAGCCGCAGCCGCTATCCAAGCCACACGATATTTAGAAAAACTGGAAGTTGAAAGTTAAATTAATAACGTTGGAATAAATAACCGGAGGCGATTTACCTCCGGTTTTTGGACTCTGTTATGGCGTGGGTGTCATGCCGGGACTGGTGCTGAACCAACTGAAGACGCGTTCATCACTCTTGTTGCCAGCCGACATCCAGTTTTCACCGGTCTCTTCGCCTCCGCCGATCTGGCGAACGATATAGATCGACCATCTGAAAACGTGCGGTCTGCCGTCATTGGGTCTTAAGGATGAAGGCACGATGAAGGATGTGTCTGTCACAAATTCGGTGATTGTTGTCTTACTTTCACTGGTCAGATCGGTAATTGTCACTGCATACGCTTCATCAGGATTTAACTCCCCAACGGCAGCCCATTGTAAGGTAATGGAACTGTTTGCACCAACAAACGAAGCGCCATCCGATGGGAGCAAGAGGTTCGGTCCTGGATAGGGTGGTAGTTGGGTTGGTGTAGGCGTTGGACCAGGCGTGGGTTCTCTCATACAGAGCGGGATCACTAATGTCTGATCCTCAAATACAGTATCATTCAAAAGGCTGTTGTATTCCCGGATCGTGGTCATGCTGACATTATAGGTGTCAGCGATTGAACTGAGTGTGTCGTTCGCTACCACGACATAATTGACCTTACCACAAGCGACTTCAGTTTTTTCTGCTTCACTTAATGTGGCGGAAGGTTGGGGAGAAGCTGTGGGGGTGGGTTGAGGGACGCTTAGTGACTGCCCTTCGAAAAGGGTACAGTTTGCTGTCAGGTTGTTCTCAAGGATGATACTTTGAATCGAAATTCCAAAAGCTGCTGCGACATCCGAACATGTTTCACCTGCTTTGACTGTGTAATCGATGGGCGGCAGGGGGGTCCAGGTGGGCGCTTCTGTCGCTGTGAGAGTGATGGTTGGGGTGAGTGTCACGGTTGGGCTTGAAGTGGCTGTGCCAGCGTCCGGTGTGATTTCCGCAGTCTCAACCGGACCACCGGATTGCAGGATGAGGAAGACCACAACCGCACCGAGGGTGATAAAAAGGGCTAACAATCCCAGGGCAGCAGGTAAACTGAGGGTGATTTCAGGTAGTCTTTTTGCACTGACACCAGCGGGTTTCTTAGTATCCGCTTTCATGTCCAATTCCGTGCCACATACAAGACACCTGGTTGCGGACTCGGATAATCGGGTACCGCAAACGGGACATAGTTTTGTTTTTGAGGTGTTCGTTTCTGGGCTCATAATAATTCTGGACTAGTATACCTCATGGTTTGGAAAATGTGCAATAACAATGGATATCGTGTTATTTGACTGCAGGGTGAAGTGGTATAAATACAACTATGGAATACAGCATTTATCTTCATATCCCTTTTTGCAGGCACCGCTGTCATTACTGTGATTTTAACACTTTTGCAGGAATGGAACGATACATTCCGGAATATATTGATGCATTAATCAAAGAATTTCGTATAGTCATAAACCAAAAACCCAATCTCAAAATCAATTCAATTTATTTTGGAGGAGGAACACCCTCACTCATTCCATCTCAATTATATAAGGCTTTGTTTTCAGAGTTGAAACAACTTGTATCTTTATCGAATGATTGCGAAATTAGTTTAGAGGCTAATCCCGGGACGCTGGATTTGCCATATTTAGCGAAGTTGAGGGAGATTGGATTCAACCGGATCAGTCTTGGGGCCCAATCTACAGATACCTTTGATCTGGTCCGGCTCGACCGTATTCACAGCATCGAGGATATCTTATCTTCGGTTCAAAATGCTCGTAAAGCGGGATTTGACAATATCAATCTGGATATGATCTTTGGTTTACCCTGGCAGGATCTGGAAAGTTGGGAAAATTCCCTGCACCATGCCATAACAATAAAACCGGAACACTTTTCATTATATTCGCTCATCATTGAGCCGGGCACACCTTTGTTTTCATGGTACCAAAGGGGTCTGATTGCCCCCCAGGACCAGGACAGGGAAGCGGATATGTATGAATTAGCGATGGATTTGCTTGAAAAGGCTGGATATAAGCACTATGAGATCTCGAATTGGGCTTTAAAAGATCCCGATACCGACTACCGATGCCGTCACAATCAGCAGTACTGGTTGAACCAACCGTATTTTGGGTTTGGGGCAGGCGCTCATGGCTATGTTAATCAAATTCGATCTGTCAATACGAGTCTGATCCCTGAGTATATCCAACGGGTGAACCTCGCAGAGAATAAAGACTGTGATTACCCATGCTCACCATCAACGGTGTCTGCTGAGATCATTGACAAAAGCACTCAGATGCGAGATTTTATGATGCTTGGTTTAAGGTTAGTAGGTGAGGGAGTTTGCAGTAAGCGTTTTGAGGAGCGTTACGGGCAGTCCATGCAGGAAGTCTTCGATAGAGAGATCAATAAATTATTATCACAAGGATTGGTTGAATGGTGGAATGATGATGAGACCTGTTTGCGCTTATCTAAGAGGGGGATTATGGTGGCGAACCAGGTTTTCATAGAATTTGTTTGATCAGACGACCGAGACCCGTGTGCCAAAGCCTGTGCGGTACCGATCATGGGGACCACCGACGGGATTAACCCAACGAAAGAGCCATTTGGCTTCGTGATTGCGCATATTAACGCAGCCACTGCTCTGAGGAGCACCAAAGTCGGTGTGCCAAAAGGTACCATGAGTGGCAATGCCGGTCGCAAAGAAAGAGGACCACGGCACACCGACGAGCTCGTAAGCATAAATATTGTCCGTCACCTTTCCATCACCCATGTGTTTTGATGGATACGTGGATTGGATACGGAACTCCCCTGTCGGTGTTTGTTTTTCTGGGGTAAGCGCGCCGGTTGCAACATTTGTCCGTAAAACAACCTCGTCACCTTCAAAAGCTGTCAGCTCCTGCCGAGAAATGGAAATTTCAATGCGTTTTTCCCCAATTGGCACATCAGGAGAAATGGGATCAAACTCCGAATCCTTGACAATCCGCATGTGTTCAGCGGGGATAGCATATTGCAGTGGGCGCAATAATTCATCCTCTAATTGGTACCAAGGTTTACCGTCCGGACCGGTGATAATATCCACGATCCAATGCGCTGTTTGATAATACAGCCGATATGCTCGTTCCCATCCATAGAAGGATGAGTATCGCATCGACCAGGTATAGGGCACGGTGATCTCCCCCAATTGAAAATTCTCTTTAATAGTATCCGTAACTGGGTTCAGGACATATTGGACTTCCTGTAAAGATGCCCGATGTACGTAACCGCCCCAAACACGATACCAGATGGGATTATATTCAGGGCCATATTCAGACTCGACCTCATAATAAACGTTGATCAGATCGTCCTTGAACCGCTGATAAAGAATAGCACTGTCTTCGTCTGGCATTTTGTGAATACTGACAGATGTGACTTCGCCTCGTTTGCTAATCTTACTAACGCGCATCAACCGATGCTGATAAGGTTGCCCATCGGCAGTGATGAGAGGTTTAAACGCCAGAGAACCCAGGCTGAGGGCAGCCAGCTTGATGAAATTTCTGCGTGATAAGGTCTTATTTGTCATATAAAGAGATTATACCAAGCTCTCGTTTGATGTCAATCGTCATATTCTTCAGGCTCAATATCGGCGAGAGATTTTTTGATATAGGTGGGCACATAGGGGTATTTGTCGATATCTTCTTTTTTGGTGACGCCACTCAATACCAGGATAGTATCCATCCCGCTGGTGACACCGGCTACGATATCTGTGTCCATCCGGTCACCAACCATTATCGTGTTTTCAGAGTGGACATTCAAATAATTGAGCGCAGTACGCATCATCAGCGCATTTGGTTTGCCGACAAAGAAGGGAGAAACCCCGCTGGCTTTTTCGATCAGAGCTGCCATAGCCCCACAGGCGGGCACTAGTCCGCCCTGACTGGGGCCGGACGGGTCCGGATTGGTGGCGATGAACCTGGCGCCATTATCATGGATCAGCCGAATCGCTGTTTTAATCATCTGGAAATTGTAGGCGTTGGTTTCTCCTAAAACGACATAGTCGGGTTGGATATCCGTGATGATGTAGCCAATATTATGGATCGCCTCCGTCAAACCGCTTTCACCCAGGACGAATGCTTTGCCATCCGGCCGTTGGCGGTGAAGGAAAGACGCTGTAGCAAGGGCGGATGTGAAGATCTGGTCTTCTTCTATGTGAATGCCTGTTGCTTGAAGACGATGGGCAAGGTCGCGAGGAGTGTAAACAGGGTTGTTTGTGAGCAGCAGGAATTTTCGATCCTGTTTACGAAGTTTGCCGATGAATTTATCCGCACCGGGAATGATCCGGTTGCCCTGAATTAAAACACCATCCATATCGATGATAAAATTTTTCATTTTAATTACTTTCTCTTGAATAAATGATAGGCAGCATCTATTTTACTTTATCCTGGTTGAATTCAAAAGAGACCAGCCCAATTTCCAGAGATCAAGAAGACAAAGAAACCGAACATGATGCAATAAAGTGGGACAGGGATGTTATCGACAACTTTATTTAAGTCGTTAATGGCATGAAAAGGATGGTCTTCAGTGCAGGGCAATTTTTGAGACCTGAAAAATCTTCGGATTCAATCTCAATCCGTTTTATTCTTTGTTTGATCATAAACATATTATAACTGAAGTAGAAAAGCCACTGTGCGAGGGTGCATAGTGGCTCAGATTGATTTCTTATGCCGAACTATTTTTCTTTCAGAATGATCCGCGCATCCACAACCTGGACGCCTTTGTCTACTTCATAGACCAGGACCGGGTTAGCATCGGATTCGCTGACTTCATCAGCCAGATCCGTGACCATGAAGGCATATTGCGCAAGGACTTTCGCCAGGGCGGCTTTGTCTCGGGGAGCTTCACCCCGGGTGCCGTCGAGAATAGGGGCGCCACGAATTTCATCCAGCATCATGGCTGCTTCCGTTTCGGATATAGGTGCCACACGGAAGGTGACATCTTTGAGGACTTCCACGAAAATACCTCCCAGACCGAACATCACCGTTGCGCCGAATGTGGGATCATTCACAGAGCCGATAATCGTCTCGGTAGTCCAGGGAGCCATTTCCTGAATGACAATTCCATGGATATCCGCGTCAGACTTGACTTCTTTTGCATTTTTAAGAATAGTTTGATAGGCTTCACGGATATCTGCTTCATCCTGCAGGTTGACTTTCACGCCACCAGCATCTGATTTATGCAGAATATCAGGTGAGACAATTTTCAATACAACGGGATAGCCTAATTTTTCCGCTATTTTGACGGCTTCCTCTTCATTGGTCGCCATCTCGGTCTTGACTACGGGTAAACCATAAGCACTGAAAATCTTTTTAGATTCGATCTCTGTTAAACCTGTGCGTCCATCCGCCCGGACATTGGCGATGATTTCGCGGGCAGCATTACTATCAAGCGCTTGACCTTCGAATGGGGTTTCACTTTTCATATCTTCCATCCGGGCGTACTCACGCAGAGTGCCCATCGCTTTGACTGCCAGGTCAGGTGCGTTATAGGCTGGAATGCCATTTTCAACCAGCCATTGCATAGCTTTATCGGAACGTTCGCCACCGACAAAGGAAATGGTCACCGGTTTATCAGTGATGCCTGTCTCAGTAATCGCATTGTACAGGCTTTCAGCAATCTCCATCGGATTGGTCATAGCAGTTTCGCAATAGAGCACAACCAAACCATCCACCCAGTCATGAGCAAAGGCAAACTTGGTTGATTCATAGTACCATTCGTTGCCTGCCATACCGGTCATATCGACTGGATTCTTGGCGGAACCAAAGGAAGGCATATGCTTTTCAAGTTCTCTTTGAACGTCTTCTGGAGCGAATTTAAGAGGAATACCAGCTTTTTCGGCTGAATCTGTAGCCAGAACGCCAACGCCACCGCCATTGGTGATGATCAAAAGGTTTTCACCCCTCATAGGCGGTTCTAACGAGAGCACCAGGGTACAATCGAAGAGGTCGTTCAGATCTGTAGCCTGGATTGCACCAGCCTGGCGGAAAGCCGCTCCATAGATTTTCTGCGCACCTGCTAATGAACCAGTGTGAGATGCAGCAGCCGCAGCACCATGTTCAGAAACACCTGCTTTCAACACGACCACCGGCTTGGAGGTTTTTGCACTTTCCTTTATGAACCGGCGGCCATCTTTCAAGCCCTCAACATAGAGCGAAATACAATTGGTGTTTTCATCCTCATCCAACCAGGCTACCATATCCGCGAAATTAACATCGGACATGTTACCAATGGACACCAGCTTATCAAATCCAATCCGGCGCGTATAAGTGATAGCATCAATGGCAATCAGCAGCGCCCCGCTTTGGGAGACAAGGGAGGCAGCGCCGTTGAGGGGCAAGAAGGGTGCAAAAGAAGCATTCAAGTTGTCGGAGTTGGAAAGCGTGCCTACCACATTCGGACCAAGAACCCGCATGCCATAGTCATGAGCCAGTTTGACCAAGTCTTCTTCCAGTTGTGTTTTACCAACCTCGCTGAAACCTGAGCTTATCACGATCAAACCCTTAACACCCTTTTTGCCACATTCTTTGGTAACATCAAGGACGTAGTTGGCAGGGACAGTGATCGCAGCGGCATCCACATTTTCCGGGATGTCTAGTACAGATTTGTAAACTTTCAGCCCAAGAATCTCATCAGCTGATGGGTTAACAGGATAAATGCCCCCCTCGTAACCACTTTCAATGAGATTCTTGACAACAATATGTCCGATTTTACTCGGTGTAGCAGAGGCGCCAATGATGGCAACACTTTTGGGTCTGAGAAGACCGGTCAATACTTCATCCACGTGTTCCTCCTAAAGAAATGAGTTTTTCATTTGATGACATCATTGTGTTAACTTTCACAATTTTACCATCGGCTATTATAACTTATAATTCTATTGAATTATTCCGTTTATGACAATTATCTACAAAATCATAGAGGATTATCGTACAGATGGAGACACTGGAATGATCACACCGAACATATTTAACAACAGAGTCATTGACCGTGCGGGGAAGATGGGAAAGGATGCTTGCCAGATCATGGCTTCCGCAATTCGGGCAGTCGAACCATACCAATGTGTCAAACAGCAATTAAAAATATCCGATGATCAGATCTTCATCGGCCAGCAAAGCATCCCACAAAATAAGATTGACCGAATATTTCTCATCGGTTTTGGAAAAGCATCCGTCCCGATGGCGAAAGCCGTGATTGATGTTCTTGGAGATCGTTTGATGTTGGCTGAAGTTATCACAAAGGATAAGGGTTTCCTTATAAATCATGATGATCAGGCTATGCTGCAAGTACATATTGGCGGTCATCCCATTCCCACAAATGCTTCAATAATGGCAACACAATCCGTTTTGAATGACTTGCCAGAATTTTCTCCGCGGGATCTTGTGCTCGTGGTGATCTCAGGTGGAGGATCAGCGCTCTTTACAGCGCCGCTGGAGGATATCACCCAGGATGACCTCCAAAAAATGACCGACTCACTCATAAAAAGCGGTGCGGAAATCCAGGAGATTAATACCATCCGGAAGCATATCGATCAGGTAAAAGGCGGCAGACTGGCTGCACGGCTGTCACCTGCAATGGTCCATACACTAATTTTGTCCGATGTTATTGGAGACCGGCTGGATATGATCGCTTCTGGTCCGACGGTCCCCGACCCCACCACCTTTACTGATGCCTGGAATGTGATCCAAAAATATGATTTGGTGAGAGACACACCAGCATCTATCACCCATCTGATTCAAAGTGGACTGAAAGGAGAAATTGCTGAAACCTTGAAACAGAGGGATTTTTCAAACATGCAAGTTCAAAATCATCTGGTTGGGACAAACATCAAAGCAGCACTCGCCGCAAAGGAGCAGGCAGAGGCATTGGGGTATCACGCCCTGGTAGTATCGACCCACCTCACGGGTCTGACGAAAGATGTAGCTGAATTCATCTCAGGGATCATTCAGACTGAACTGACATATGAACAGCCTGTTAAAAAACCTTATTGTCTAATTATGGGTGGGGAAACGACTGTAAAAATAACAGGGGATGGTCTTGGCGGGCGGAATCAAGACCTGGCGCTGCGAATGGTTCCCTATCTTGCCGGGCTTAAGGATATCCTGTTTATTTCATTAGCGACTGATGGGGAGGATGGCCCTACGGATGCGGCAGGTGCCGCATCCGATGCCATAGTGTTTCGCGATGGAGCTGTGATGTTGGGGTTGAATATTGACACTTATATTATCACCAATAATTCCTACAAGTACTTCGAAAAAACAGGTGGTTTGATAAAAACAGGATCAACAGGAACGAATGTCAATGATCTGATTTTTGTATTAGCTAATGATCAGGTAGAAGATTAGTTTTGCGCGGTCAGCTTATAGGCAAAAACGAGTTGGTTTACTAATTTCTGGTCAGATTCATTAAGCTTGGTTATAATATTGGACAGGTGTCGAATGACAATAGATTGGGGAATGTGTAAGGAATTAGCGATATCATCCACGGGCTCATATTTCTTTGCTGCTGATAGTACAATTGTTTCCCGTGGGGTAAGTTGTCGCTGGGTTCCAGCATCATAAAATAATTGGCGTCTCATTTGATAACCTCTATAACGATATCTCAACACTAATAATTTCAATTTCTAATTTAACTTGATTATAAGAGTAGATAGTCTCAAAACAGGCTCTAAAAATACCGCCTGGTGTAAAAACAGGTGTTAAATGCACTAAATTTCGCGTAGTTATTCGATTTCAGAAAACTCTTAAGTTCATTTAACCTCCAGGAGGTCAAATTCCATATTTAGAGGTATAAAATCAGCAGAAATCTCAAAAACGTAAGCAGATGTATCCTCCATGAATAGATTGTGATGTTTAACTTCAACTTCATTTTCTGAGATTAGATCGTAATATTTTCCATCTGGCAAAGAGCAGGGAATAGGTTGCTTAACGTTGGAAACATTAAATATGCCAAAAAGCATCGAATCCGCATCGCACCAAATTGCCTGGATAGCTGGATCTGCAGCCAGAAACTGTTGGGTCCCGTTTATAAAAATATCTCTTTTTTTGATGTTCAATAACCTTCTTATCCAGTTTTCCAGTCGGTAATCTCCCCAAACCACTTTATCAATGTCAAACAGGGAAGGGGTATGATCGGCGCCGGATTCCTGGCCAGCATACAATAAGAATGCCCCTCGATTAAAGATTTCAAAAGCCGTCCAGGCTTTTGCTGAGACCTCATTAGGCGCTAACGCCATGATCCTGGGATTGTCATGGTTCTCCACACAGCGCATTTTGATAGCATCCTGTGGGTAGATGCCTTTTTGGAATTCAACCATCTCCAGATAACGCTTCACAGGCACGTCACCACGTACTGCAGCCTGCCAGATAGGCCAGATATCATAATCATACGTGAGATCAAATGCTCGGTAGAGCTCAGCATCACAATGGGCATTCATCCCATTTTGTCTGCGTTCGATCACCCAGGAAGCATGGACAGATTCAGCAAGCCAAATCACATCCGGATTGATTTCTTCGACCCGTGCTTTAGCCTCGAGCCAGAATTCGATCGGGATGATGGACGCTACATCACACCGGAAACCATCTACCCCCATTCTTACCCAGGAACAGAGTGTGTCAATAAGGTATTCCTGCAATGATATGTTGGGATGTTTAAGGTCAATCACATCCGACCAGACAGGCACAGTTGTCATTGGTATGCCATGCTCATCCCGGTGAAAATAGTCAGGGTGCTCGTCCACCAGGACCGAATCGTGCGATGTATGGTTATAGACGACATCAATCATTAACTTCAAGTCTCGCTGGTGGGCTTCTCCGAGTAATTTCTTAAAATCATCAAAGCTCCCATATTCCGGGTTGATCTTACGATAATCCTTGATCGAATAAGGGCAACCGAGAGAGCCTTTTTTATTTTTTTCACCAATTGGATGGATTGGCATCAACCAGATGACATCGACACCCAAAGACTTGATTCGTCCAAAATCACGGGTCACATCGTCAAAAGTACCGTTAGGACCGTGGTTTCGGACATAGACTTCATAAAGGATCAGGTTGTTCAGGATAGATTTGTCACCTAACATAACAGTTACTCCTCTAAATATCGTTCAAACGACTCTCCAATGCCTTCCAGTCGGACAATCTTGTGGGTTGTGTACCCCATTGCGATATGCTTGATGTGGGAGCATTGCCAGAGTACTTCCAGGGTCTCATAGGAGGCTTTATCGTCGAAGATTTGTCATTCGTCTGTTGGACTCATTTTTCTCTTCACATAACCAAGAAAAGGATTGATTGTATATGTTAGTAAACCAGACTGAATTATAATACGTATTAATACTGAGAAATTTGATGTAAAGAGAGGATGAGATATGGAAAAGGTCACTTATGGTGGGTGGGAAAATTGTTACCGGTTATCCAACGAGGAAATTGAGTTAATTGTTACGGGTGATGTCGGACCCCGCGTCATTCGTCTTGGCTTCCTTGGTCAGGAAAATATGTTCAAAGAATACCCTGAACAACTCGGGATAACCCAATCGGATGAATGGTTGATCTTTGGCGGTCACCGACTATGGCATGCGCCTGAGGCGCAACCCAGAACTTATTTTCCGGACATAGAACCGGTATTGGTGCAGGAGATTGAGGATGGTCTGGTCGTGACTCAGAAACCGGAGCCAACAACCGGTTTACAAAAACAAATCGAGATAAAATTATCACCGGATAACCCCGAAGTTCAGTTAAAACACATTCTCATCAACCATAACCTCTGGGCAGTGGAGACTGCGCCCTGGTCTCTATCGGTGATGGCACCCGGTGGTGTCGCGATTTTACCGCTGCCACCCAGGGGTCCGCATCCTGAGTTTATCCTACCCACCAGCACCTTATCCATCTGGCCCTACACGGATCTCAGCGACCCGCGCTGGGTTCTGGGAGAACGGTATATCCTCCTCAAACAGGATCCTGAAATCGAAAAGCCACAAAAATTAGGGATCTTTACCTCGGATGGGTGGGCAGCGTATGCGAACCACGACGCCTTGTTCGTAAAGCAGGTTCCCCTCCAATATGACGGCGTTTACCCGGACTTGGGTGCAAATTTTGAGGTCTTCACGAATGAAGCCATGCTCGAATTGGAGAGTCTGGGTCCGGTGGAGTCGATTCCGCCAAAAGGACAGATTGAACATCAGGAACACTGGACCTTGATTGGCGAAGTGCCCCAACCATCATCTGAAGCGGATGTCCTTGAAAAAGTAATACCACTTCTGCAATAGTTGTTATAAATTAAGCAAAAATGCTGGTTAAAAGCCAGCACTTTTCTTAACAATTATTCCTAATATAAGATCAGGGTAGGGGGATGATGCCGATGATACGGCCGATAAGCATGCCAGCTACAAATCCAACAGCTCCCCAGATGAGGATCAGCAAAGCCAGGTAGCCAGGTTTTGAATGAATGATCCCGTAAAGAAATTGCTTGATCTTCATAATCGGTCCTTTTTCTTCCATGATCGGGATGAGAGCATCCCAGAACTTGATTTCAAGATTTTTTGCCAATTTATGGATGGTCATCAGGTTCTCTTTCAGCGGCTCATGGATGTCTTGATGATTCGTCCATCCTCCGTCGCAACCACACGCACGTTTTGTTGAATCGTGGTGCCATCCGGCGCTTTACCGGAGCCGGAAAAGACCAACAAATAGCGATCACCGCCCTGAGCGGAGACTTTCGGTTGTTTGTTTTTTACAGGCGGAAACCGCTTGTATATCTGTTTGCAAACTTTATTCAGAGCATCTTTATCCATCTTAACCTCTAATCCGTTTCCTGAGGAACGCAGGGACATCCAAATCGGCTGAGGTCATCGCAGGTCGGGATTGCGAGAATGAATAGGCTTGAGAATCCGATCGTTTCTCAGCGTTGCTTCCGATGTAATGGTTTTGGGGTTGGCGCTCCTGCTGACGGCGTGCCGGTTCCGGTAATAGTTCTGCCAGAAATCTCTCAGCGCCTGGGATGGCTTTTTCAATAGGCAAGGCACCCAATCCGGTGACAATCAAGATCACCTGGGCACGGTTGTTGAGGTTCGGGTCACTGATGACGCCAGGGATGATCTCGGCTTGATTGCCAGATTTCTCATGCAAGTGCGAAAGTGTTTCCGCCACCTCTGCAAAGGTCAGATCATCGCCGCCGCTGAAATTAGCGATAATACCGGTGGCTGTATCCAAACTGATCTCGTCCAATAAGGGATGATGGAGTGCCTGGTTAAGGGCTTTCATGGCTTTATCCTCACCCTCGCCGGTGCCGATAGCCATCAATGCGCCACCGCCGAGCTCCATAACATGGCGGACATGGGCGAAATCGACGTTGATCAGGCCGGTTTCGGTCAGCAATTCAGCGATCCCCTGCACGCCTTGCCGCAGGACATCATCCGCCAGCTTGAAAGCCATTTCCAAAGGCAGGTCCTCAGGAGCAACCTCCAACAACCGGTCATTGGGGACAGTAATCATGGTGTGAGTGAATTGTCGCAGTTTCTGTAAACCGATCACTGCATTCTTTTGCCGACGACCCATCTCGAACGAGAAGGGGATGGTCACAACAGCGATTGTAATGGCTCCAATATGCTTTGCTACTCTGGCTGCCACAGGAATTGCGCCTGTGCCTGTACCGCCGCCCATCCCGGCTGCCAGAAAGACCATATCTGCGCCATCCAGGGCATCTGCCAGGGTTTGGAAGCTCTCCTCAGCTGCTGCTTTCCCTACGGAGGGCAGTCCGCCAGCGCCTAATCCCCGGGTACATTTCGGCCCCAACTGGATCTTGACATCAGCCAGCGAGCTCTCCAAGGCTTGTCTATCGGTATTGCACGCGATAAATTCCACACCGCTCATGCCATATTCAATCATGCGATTAACGGCATTACAACCTCCTCCGCCCAGACCGACAACTTTGATCTTTGGCGCAGGGGCTTCTATGGGTGTGTGTTTGATGGACTCTGAAGGTTGCGTGTAAGCCATGGTTACCTCTATCTTCTAATTCATGATCCTTGGAGACTTGTTGCAATTTCTATTCCGGATTGCGGGAGGATGTCGACAATACAACCAGCGGTCCGTAAACGATTAATCTTTTCATCGGTAAAGACAACTGAGTCTGGAAAAACGGAGACTTTTCTGGCAGACATTGCCTCTTCCAGGGAGAAGCCAATGGTCGGTCGTAATATTTTGATGATAGGCCGGACCTTGTTGAGTACAACATCCGATACCCCTGATTCATGCGTGGGGAGCAATAAATAATGTTCGATTTGCTTAAGCGACGTGTTGGTGAGAATGTTTTTTGCCTGTTCACTTTCTTCGGGTTTGAAGATCCCATGTAGAACCTCAATAGATAAATCATCTTTCATCAGTTCGAGGAGCGAATCCATAGAGAAAGTACATCCTAATACTGATCCATTGAAGACGGGGTATTCATCTTCTGAGGCAATTTCACCATTCTCTTTTCCCCGGCAAGCCTGGAGGATTAATTGGATGGATTCGATGGCTCGGTCTTGATTCTGCAATAATTTTTCGTCTCCCGGAGCACCGGCGTCCAAGATCAAAACCGGTATTTGCTTGCCGGTAACTCGCAATGCCATTGCCTGGTGCCACTCAAAATTCTGGAATCCGAGTTGGTCCTGCTGACCATCGGAGGTCAGATAGGGTCTTGAAGATGACCAGCGTTCAGGACCTCCCGCACCCCAGGATAGTGGTCTGTTGAATGTATAGCCGTAACTTGAGAGGTTCAGCTTTTCTAAAAGCGAAGTCAAACGACGCCGCTTTAAACCCCGCAATACAAGCTCAACAAAAGCTGTATCCCAATAGTCTCCGCCGGGCTGGAGTGGGGGCAGGACAGGCGTCATCCCGATCTGTGCGATGTAATTTGCAAGCGGGATAAACCGGTCTAGAAAATGATCGACAAGGTTGTCATAATGCCAGCCAGCAGTTGGCCAGGCGTCTTTGCAGTTAGGTTTGTCTCCCAGGATAACAGTCTTGACTCCCCATTTGTTATAAGCATCCAGAAGGACGGAAAGTTCATTGAATTTTCTAGCCAATGGCAGCTCAAAGGTGAAATGGATGATTGGCTCTAAGGAATGATTCTTTGCAGATTGAAATACATCTTCCGGGATTGCACGGTCAAAGCCAGATTCAAGCACAACCAATGACCCGCCTAACTGGCGCAGGATCGGAAACCAGGTTTCAACCCGCTTCCTGACAAGGAATTCCGGCGATGTGAAGTATGAAAATCCTATTTTTTGATTTGTTTTAGTCATATTCAGCCCTCTTTTGAGAGAAACAATAATCTACTATGTTCATGTGCAAGGGTTGTGCCAACTTTATCAATGATTTCTGCTATAATTTTTCTGTCATGATATTAGTCACCGGTGGAACCGGCTTTATTGGTAATGTGCTTATCCGGCACCTTTCAAACCTCGGTTATCCACTCAAGCTGCTTATTCGTCCGTCCAAAGAAACGCCCAATCTTCCCAAGGGATTACCGTTGGAAGTTGCGGTTGCCAGTTTGAAGGATGAAAAAGGACTCCGGGCTGCCATGAAAGGCGTTGATGTGGTTTATCACCTTGCCAGCGCCGAAATATTAGGACGCAGGGCGGAGCTTGCGGAGGTGGATATCCAGGGAACACAGGCAATTATCCAGGCAGCTTCGCAAGCGAGGATCAACCGGATTGTTTACCTCAGCCACCTGGGGGCAGACCGTGCTTCCGCATATCCATTGTTGAAGGCTAAAGCCATTGCCGAACACCATATTATTTCCTCCGGGATACCATATACTATTTTCCGCTCAGCGCTTGCGTATGGAGAAGGGGATCACTTCACCAACGGGCTGGCGTTTTTAATCAAAGTTTCGCCTTACTTTGTAATGCTTCCGGAACGCGGTGAGTCACTTCTCCAGCCGATCTGGGTGGAGGACCTGGCAACCGTGATGACCTGGTCTTTGGATTTACCCCAGACTAGAAACGAAACTATTGAAGTGGGTGGCCCGGAATATTTGAGTTTACGTAAAATATGTGGGATGATTACACAGGCCATTAATATCAATCGCCGGTTTGTGAATGTTTCACCAGTCTTCTTAAATGCCCTGACTGAAATTATTGAAATTCTGATGCCTAACTTCCCTACCTCTGTTTTTTGGCTGGACTATCTGGCAACAAACAGGACGGGCAACCTGGATGTCCTACCCAGAATATTCAACTTGCTACCGGCTCGCATGAACCAGCGGTTAGGACATCTGGAAGGGAAATCATTCCGCCGTAATTGGTGGCGCATGATCATTCAACGAAAGAGAACACCAACAAGATGGGATTAAACGCTGTCTGTGTCCACGCACACTTTTACCAACCACCCCGAGAGGATCCTCTCTCAGGCCATATACCCGCTGAAAAAGGGGCTGACCCTTACCAGAACTGGAATGAGCGCATCCATGCGGAGTGTTACCAACCCAATGCCGCGTTAGGCAACTTCTCCAAAGTAAGTTTTAATATCGGTCCAACCTTACTTAAATGGATGGAAACCTACGATAAATCAACTTATAACGCGATCATTGCGCAGGAGCGAAGTAACTATGAGAAGTTTGGTGTCGGGAATGGAATGGCACAGGCTTATAACCATGTCATCCTTCCCTTAGCTAATAATCGGGATAAGGTCACCCAAATTAAATGGGGGATTGCAGATTTTGAGCACCGCTTTGGTCATAAACCGATGGGGATGTGGCTTCCCGAGACCGCCGTTGATCTCGAAACCCTGGTTTTGTTAGCAGACAATCAGATTAAATTCACCATGCTGGCACCCTGGCAGATTGAAGGGCATGAAAATCTGGAGGGTGACGAGCCTTATCTGGTAGAGCTTCCCGGTCGCCGGGAACCGATGATTGTTTTCTTGTATAACCAGGGACTGAGCACCTCGGTCAGTTTTGAAAATGAAGCTACCCGCAATGCGGAGCATTTCGTGGACCGTTGGGTAGCACCGTTATTCCTAGAAAGGGAAGGCAAGAGGAACCGGATGCTGTTAATCGCTTCGGATGGTGAGTTATACGGACACCACAAGACCTTCCGCGAGAAATTCCTGGCGCATATGCTCAATGGCGCGCTGCATAGCCGAAACTTTGAAATCACTTTCCCGGGGTTGTGGTTGCTGGATCATCAGCCGGAGAGATACATCACCATTTCCGAATACACCTCCTGGAGCTGCCAGCATGGCATCGTCAGGTGGATGGGCGAGTGTGATTGCACCCAGGGTTCCAGCTGGAAAGCACCGCTGCGCTGGGGATTGGAAAAACTTGCTGAGGAACTCGATCACCAGTATCAGGTATATATGGGACAATACACTCGGCGGAAGTGGCAGCTTCGTAACGCCTACATCCATGTTTTCCTGGGCGAGACCGATCTAAGAAGTTTGCTGAGCCAATACATTAACGAACAATTGAGCGACAGAGAATTTGAGAATATTGGCATGATCCTCGCAGCGCAATATGAGCGCCAAAGGATTTTCACTTCGTGTGGCTGGTTCTTTGAGAATTTCCACCGGATTGAGCCTCAAAACAACATTGCTTACGCTGCCCAGGCTGTATGGCTGACCAAACAGGTTACCGGGGCAGATCTTAAACCCAAAGCGCTGGCTCTGTTGAAAAAAGTCAGAGACCAGCGCACTGGTTTGCGGGGTGATACTGTTTTTTCAGAGCGGTATCAAAGGATGCAGGATTTTTCTGAGGAAAACATCTCTTATTTCAACCCATCCAGTAACTTCTCGACCTGATATTCAGATTCGGCTTCCGCATCCAGGATTGAATCAATCAAACCATAAGCATCAAACAACGCCTCGACTACTTCCGTCAGGCTTTTTTCCGGAGCAGCAACCAGCCGGATGAGCCCAATGGTCACCATCCACCACATCATCGATTCAAAAGCCTCCTTATTGAACCAGAGCTTCCCACGATAACGGTTGATATTCAAAAATATTCGGATTTCTTCTTCGGAGAACCATCCTTCAATCAGCGAGACAGCTGTTTCCTCGTCAACATCATCAGTCCAATTCTGCTGACTGGTCAACAATTTCATAATAGTCACACCGCTTTGGGCTTGCCCTGCATCCAGACCGAGGTTCTCGAAAGTCTGTTCGATGTGTCTCAGGATGCCCCATTCTTCCAACCAACTTCGGCTGATCTCTGCAAATTGCGGTTCTGAGGTTATCACCTGACCGATCAATCGCAGGTCATTCCAGATTATCAAAACATACCAGATGAATGGATACGCTGCCAGATTTTGCTGGATATATTCCAGCACTGTTTGATATTTTTTAGAGCTAGGGAAAGGATAGCGTTCTTCAAATACCGGCAATTTCAAAATAGCTTCCAGTCCGCGCTGGGCTTCCCGGACGATCTGATCTACATCTGCATCTGCTTTCACAAAACGATTCACTGCATAGATAAAGCGACAATATTTTTCGGTATGGATATTCAATACATCCGATTTGATCTTCCCTTCAGCATGTGTCACTCTGGTTTGATAGAGTGATCTCACATTTTCCGGGTTGACTAAATCCCGCAACGGGTTGAGTATCGGCGCAAGCATCAATTCCTTTAGGGCGCCATCGATGCTTGGGACGCCTCTGCCGTTCAGGTAGGCTGCTAGTTGCGAGTATTGTCCGAAGCCAGTATCCTCGACTACATGAAAATCCATAAAGACATGATAGTTATAGGCATCAAGCTCAAAATAGAGTCCCTTATCGCGGATTTCCTCAGTCGATCGGATAAATTCCAGACCGGAATGGGTATCTCTGAAGATCACAAAATGGTTCTGTTTACTTTGTAGATTGAGTCCTTCATGCAATTTTTTATTTTCCAATGTTCCAGAGGATTTGTTGAGGAAGCTGGCAGAGGAATGGATCCATCCCCGAGTGGAACCGAAGTTGTTATGAAAAACTACCAGTGCTCTTTGAGCGCCATTACCGTTGGAATAGGCATACACATCCTCATTGACATGGCCTTCACCTGTATAGAAGTCATAGAGCAGGAAGTCGCGGATACCTGAAAAAAGGTCGCGCCGCTTCAGCAGGGGGAAGATATCGTGCTGGTGACGCTGGACAAGGTAGTTATCCGGTTCCTCGTCCCAATAGGGACGATAATATTCCATCCCATACTTCTCAGCAAAGCCCTGGATTTGCCCATGGCCAAACATTGGCAGACCGGGCATGGTGACCATCAATGTACAGATTCCAAAATATTTGTCACCCTTTCCGAATTGCTCAACTGCTGTTTTTTCATCCGGGTTGTTCATGAAGTTGACATATCGTTTGAGAATTTGGGGGTCGAATTCCAATGTGTTTTTGATCACCTGCCGGTATTTTGAATTCTCTTCGTTCCTGAGCATGTTCATGAAAGCACTGTTATAGACTCGGTGCATCCCGAGTGTCCGGACGAAATAGCCTTCCATCATCCAGAATGCTTCTGCCAGCAGGAGTGTTTCCGGAACTTCTTCGGCAACGCGGTCCACAACTTCCCGCCAGAATTCTTTCGGGAATGCTTCATCAAATTGCTCTTTTGTTAATGCGTGTTCTGCGCGACTGGGAATGGCGCCGCCAGTGCCGGGTTGAGGGAACCACAGACGCTGATAGTGTTTCTTTGCCAGGGTCATCGCGGCATCAAACCGGATAATGGGAAACTTCCGCGCCACATGTAAAATGGTCTGGATCACGGATTCCCGGACTTCCTCATTGAGGTAGTTTAACTGGGCGGTGTCGTTCCAGGGCATGCTGGTGCCATCATTGCCATGGTAGATGAACCGGGTGTCACCGGTCTGATGGTCAATGCGTTTAAAGACTACCGCTGCGTCGGTGCGGTCATAGTAACGATCTTCAATAAAAATCCCCACCCGGTTATCAGGGCTGAGATTGGGTCCGTTGAACGTATAGGAGGGGAAGGGGCTGTGGGATTGGGAAACGAACCAGTCTGGATGGTAGACAACCCAGTCCGAATCAACCCCCATATGGTTGGGAACCATATCACTGGCTAACCGGATCCCGCGTTGCCAGGCACGCTCGCGGAGCAGCAGATAGGCATCCTCGCCACCCAGATCACCGGCGATGGAATAGTTTTGTAATGAATAAGCTGAGGCGACTGCCTCCGGATTGCCACATAGCTGTTTAATGCGTTTGGAGGCATCACTCCGCTCCCACAAACCAATCAACCAGAGACCATTGAATCCCCAGGTTGCCAGTTTATTGAGCTCCTCATCCGGGATCTGGTCCAATCGCTTGATTTCCCGATCATATATTTCCGAAAGCTGATAAAGCCAGACATAGGTATTTTTAGCAATCATCACAGTGCGCGGCATCCAGTCACTATCCAGTGAGAAGTTCTCCTCATCTTCCGCGAATTCATATCTGGGTATCAGGGTGGGGCCTGGGCCGGCGAAAACTGCTTTCTGTTCTTCTCTGATCAAATCGATTGAATTTAGCAGTCGGTACAGGTATTCGCCTATAAGGGAACCCCACTTATGCCGGATATATTCCAATTGACCAGCAAGAGAATGCGGTTCCTCAACCGCTGGGCTGCGGAGCATCGTGATCAGGTCCTGATCATCAGGCCCAAAGTGTGGCTTATCCTTGAAGAATTTCTGGAGGGTTTCGATCATCTGGTGATAGATAGTCGCCTGGGTCAGCTGGGTGTCATCAAATAGTTCTGAAAAAGAAGAAACAGCCGGATTCTTATTGGTGATCCATAACATCAACAACTCTTCCAAGGCGATGTGTTTATGGGAGGTGCCTTTGGTTTTGGATTCGAGGTAATCCTTCACGGAGATCTCTCCTCTATATACCGCGATAGGTGGAAAATCTTCGGTAAAACGCTGGATAGCTCGATTTAATTTCTTTTTTCCAAAGGTTCCCTCAAGGGTCTTATAGGCTTCCACCATCACATTGGGGTCCACCTGACGCCTGTAGAGAGAGATGACCAGGTGCAGAATTTCATCAATGAGACCGGTGGCATTGATATCGCCCGCCCGGACCGCCTGTTCTGGAAAGGCGACCAGGTCTCTTTTCTTGTTTATCTTCTGAGCGAAAGTCCTTGCCGCGAGGAAATCGGTGAAGATCACATTGCCATCAAACTTGAACAGGGATTGGTTAAAATAAAACTTCTCTCTGGCTAAGCGGGAAACATGAAACTCAAACATGACACCTCTTCTCCTAAGTGAATTTCTCTATATTAAAATTATACTCGCGTCAATTGTCTAAAAATGAAAAAACCACCTATTGGTGGTTCTTTCGAAAAAATCATTTCTCTCTTTTCAAGATATGAGTGACAATGTTCGATCCGCTGCCTCCAATATTTTGTGTCATCCCGAACACAGGCTGAGGGACCTGGGTTTCGCCCGCTTCTCCACGTAATTGCTGGACGACTTCGACAATCTGGTACATTCCAGTAGCCCCAACAGGATGGCCGCGGGCTTTGAGCCCACCGCGAGTAGCCACCGGGATTCGACCGCCAATCTTGATGTCGCCTTCCTTGGCGAGAACGGGGCCTTTGCCTGGTTCAGCAAAACCGCTGGCTTCCAGGGAAAGCGCAGCCATGATGGTAAATGCATCATGGTATTCGAAAACATCAATATCATCAAGTGCAATGCCAGCTTGAGCATATACCTCTTTGGCAGATCTCTCGGCTGCGGTTAACCGGAGCGGCTGCTTACGGTTATGGATGGAGATGGTATCCGTGGCTGCGGATGAACCTGCGACCATGATTTTAGGAGCACTCCCGGGGAGCATATCTGCCCGGATGAGGATGGCAGCTGCTGCTCCATCACCAATGGGTGAGGCATCCATCAGGTTGATGGGGTCGCAGATCATGGCGGAGTTGATAAACTGGCTTTCGCTGATCGGCTTTCGGAACCGGGCAAAGGGATTATGAACAGCATTGGCATGGGCGTTGATGGAAAATTCGGCGAAATCAATCTCCTTCCACCCGTATTCATGCATATAACGCTTCATAATCAGAGCGTTCAATGCGACAAAAGATACACCTTGGTCCACTTCCCAGTCTGCATCGGCAGCTGTTGCCAGTGCAGCAGTGATCTCATCGCTGGGGGAGTCGGTCATTTTTTCCACACCTACGACCAGCGCGACATCCACTTCCCCTGAAGTTACCGCCAGATAGCCCATCCGGAAAGCCGCCCCGCCCGAACTACAGGCGGATTCGATCTTCACGGCGTCGGTGAACCGCTGGCCGATCCAATCCGCCAGCATGCTGCCCAGGTGTGCCTGCTGATTAGCCACACTCGACAACATATTACCGACGAAAATGCTGTCAATTTGTGAAACCTGCGCTTCCGCCATGGCTGCCAGGGCAGCATCACCGGCAAGCTCCCGTAAGGACTTGTCCCAATGTTCTTCTACTTTCGTTTGTCCTATACCGACAACAGCAACATCACGCATAAAGAGAATATCCTTTCGTAAATAAATCAATATGATTATATCGGAATAGTCTATCAAGTCCTATCATCTTTCGGAGTAATGTCTAAAGTATAATTAAATCAGGAGTGACCATCTACGAATTATTGTGACGAATGAGGTCTCTTGGCTAAGAAAAATGCGTTCATTATCCTGATTTTGGGGGTGATAATGTTAGGCGCGTGCAATATGCCAGCCAAACTGACGCCGGAACCGCCCTCGCTTCCCACCGTTTATGCAGAGCTCATGCTGACCCTCATGTCTGGTTCGTCCAACATGGATGAACCTCAAATATCATCTCCTTCAACACCGGAAGCGGGAACACTACCTCAAAATCCGATTCCTGCAGAACAAACGGACCTTCTATGGGTGCATCCTGGATTACCTGAGTTAATTTTAGGGGAACTAAATACCCAGAGCTTCACACTCACGAACGAAGAGGAATCCGCGAATGCGAAAGTTCATCTCGGTCCTGTAACTGCAGATCGTCGAGAGGAGACCAGCAGCCTGTGGTCCTACGCGGTGGTGGCGCCATTTTACACCCTCGCCGATGAAATCAGCCTGACTGACCTTTCATCGCTATGGCAGGGCGGAGCGGTGTCAAATACCAATTATGACCAGATATTAGTCACTCCCGAAACCAGGGCTGCCCTGAGTACGATCCTCGGTTCACCAAATTCTACCGTTGTTATGACATTGGATGGTGAGGCTCTGAATGCCTATGCCATCAGCAGTGATCCGGTTCTGGCAATATTGTCCTTTGAAGCGTTGTCTCCTACCTGGAAAGTATTGCGGGTCAATGGCTTATCCCCGATAGATAATCATTTTGACCCAACAACTTATCCGCTCTCAGTCCAAATTTGGAGTGAGGGACTTGATGGACAGGGATGGGTGCTCCCAGCCGAGAATGTTGACCCCGGCTTGCGGACGGTATTGGTCATGACCGGCGTTACTGCGCTCACCCGGGCAACAGCTTTCCAGATGGAAATGCACGGAAACAACTTCCCCGGTCAGGATATTCTTGGATGGCTTTCCGATGCAGACCTGACCCATATCAGCAATGAAGTGCCCTTTGCTGAAAATTGCCCTTATCCCGACCCGAACCAACCGGACTTGATTTTTTGTTCTGCACCGGAGCGAATTGAATTACTCGAAGCTGTTGGGGCAGACATTATCGAGCTTTCCGGAAACCATATGCTGGATTATGGCGTCGACGCGATGAACCTGACGATGGAGATGTACGAGGCGCGTGGCTGGCAGACCTATGCTGGCGGGTGGGACCTGGGAGACGCTCGTTCACCCGCGATGGTGAGTCATAATGGTAACAACCTGGCTTTTCTTGGGTGTAATCCTGTCGGTCCACCTGGCGCTTTTGCGACTGGGAGCCAACCAGGAGCAGCCCCATGCGGTGATTATGGCTGGTTGGTTGATGCGATCCAGAAAGCGCGTGAGGAAGGCTATTTACCCATCGTTACCCTCCAATACGCGGAGGATTATACTGCGTACCCAAGTTCACAAATGGTTTCCGATTTCCAGCGGTTAGCTGAAGCTGGTGCAGTGGTGGTTAATGGCAGCCAGGCGCACACACCAAAGCTGATGGCTTTTTATGGAGACAGTTTCCTCCATTATGGATTGGGAAACCTGTTTTTTGACCAGATGGAGGTTTATTACAACAATGTCTACCTCGCCGGCACCCGTGATGAATTTATCGACCGCCTGATTTTCTACGATAACCAGCTTATAAGTATCGAGCTGCTCGCAGCAAAGTTGGAAGATTATGCCCGTCCTCGACCAATGACGGGCGCAGAACGCGAAGCATTATTATCCAGAATTTTTGAAGCTGCACAATCCACTCTTGATGAGAGGTAATCGATGAGAATTTTCGACATTTCTGTTCCTATCTCCGAAGAGATCCCTGTCTGGCCGGGTGATCCTAGGGTCACACTACGGCAGTTATCCTCTATAAAGGCTGGTGATCACGCCAATGTGTCCCAGATCTGGATGAGTGTTCACACCGGTACCCATATCGACGCCCCCAAGCATTTTATCGATTCCGGAAATACTATCGATCAGATCCCTTTAGAGAAACTGACCGGTGGCGTGCTCGTGATGGACTTGGGAACAGAGATTACCCATATTTCGAAAGATGTCCTGATGACTCATCCCCAAATTGAGCAATTAATGAAGGCTTCAAAGGTCTTGTTCAAGACCCGGAATTCTTCCCTTTGGAAGACGCATCCGAGAACTTTTCAGGAAGATTATGTGGGGATTGATTCCTCAGGGGCTGATTTTCTTTCGACCATGGATTTACATCTGGTGGGTGTCGACTACCTGTCCATAGCTCCCTTCAATGAAACGTTGGAACCTCACCAAACCCTTCTAGGGAAGGATATCGTCCTCTTGGAGGGGATCGATTTGTCTGAAGTATCCGGTGGCATTTATAAACTTTATTGTCTTCCTCTGAACATCAAAGGGTGTGAGGGCTCACCAGCGAGAGTTATTCTAACCTCAAACGATTAGCAATTAATTGAAATCGATTAAAATGACTGATAAATCTCATATTTTTCGGAACAAATCATTCACCGATGACGTCTATGTCTTTAGAAGATCAATAGACATTTGGAGGCAAAATGAAAAAAATTATCGTCGGTCTCACATTTCTGTCACTCTTACTGACAGCAAGTTGTAACGTAACCGATAATGTCATCAGTCCCGAACCGTCCACAGACATGCCCAATGGGGCAGGTGGCTATGTCAAGAGTAACCTGGAGCGAGAAACCTCACCTGAGGTAGAGCCATCCCAGGTTCAATCCCTGGTTGAGGGCAATACTGCTTTTGCAACCGCATTTTATGACCAGATCCGGCAACAAAGTGGCAACATTATTTTCTCGCCCATCAGCCTATCCCTGGCACTTAGCATGACCATGGCTGGTGCGGAAACAACCACAGAAGACGCCATGCTGGCAGCGCTCCGGATGACATTACCTGAAGAGGAGGTCTATCCCGCCTTCAACGCGCTGTTATTGGCAATTGAGGAATCTGAAAATGCGGCACCTGAGGAAAGTGAAGGGAGTAAATTCCAGCTCAATATCGCCAACTCGATTTGGGGGCAAGCTGGCTACGATTTTAAAGCACCCTTCTTGGATACGCTGGCGCGCTATTTCGGCGCTGGTGTTTACAATGTGGACTATATCCAGGATCCCGAAGCAGCCCGCCTCGCCATCAATGACTGGGTAGAAGAAGAAACCAAAGACAAAATCCAGGACCTGATCCCGCCCGGTGCTATCAACGATCTGACCCGTTTGGTCCTCGCGAATGCGATCTATTTCAATGGCTCCTGGTTATACCCCTTCAGCCAGAACGGCACCACTGAAGAACCTTTTTATTTGCTCAACGGATCGGAAATCACAGTCGAGATGATGAAGCTTTTCGGGGAACGACTCTCTTATGGCGAGGGTGAGGGATATCAGGCAGTCAGCCTGCCTTATCTCAGCCAGGATTTTGCCATGACTTTCCTGGTCCCTGATTCCGGTGAATTCGCTGGATTTGAAGAGTCACTGAACGCAGAGAAACTGGCAGGGATCCTGAATGCAATGAGTGCAGTCCAGGTTGACTTACGAATGCCAAAATTCGATTTCGAAACCGCCACTGATGCCAAAGACCCCCTTAAAGCGCTTGGGATGAGTGAAGCCTTTGACCCTGATAGGGCTGATTTCTCCGGGATGACAGAAGCCGAGAAATTGCTGATCACGGATGTGCTGCACAAAGCCACCATCACCGTAGATGAAAAGGGTACTGAAGCCGCGGCGGCAACTGCCGTCATCGTCGGTGAAACATCAGCTATGCCTGGAGAACCGATCTCACTGATCATCGACCGACCATTCCTGTTCGTGATCCGGCATGAGCCAACTGGTACGATCTTGTTCATGGGAAGAGCGACACAGCCTTAAATTTCCCTTGCTTAACCATACGCTGTCATTTACATGGCAGCGTTTTATTAATTCATTTCTTGAGGTGTGATGGCTTGTAGGGTTTTCCAGTTAAATTTGGTTAAGACCCAAATGTAAATCTTGTATACCCGCCAAATAGCCACAGATGCCATGCCGTGTGCCAACACGGTGAAAAAGGGCGGGGTGCCGCCGGTGTAATAGGTCCAGCACAAGCGCGTCGTACCCCAGCGCTCGAGGAAATAGCCTAAAGCAGTCCCTGCCAGGAAAGTGATTAACGCTGAGCGCTTGGCGCGGCTTGTGAGGATGATCACCGTGCAGACGACTAGGGAGAATATCGTCAACGGGTGGGATAAAGCCGGCAAGATAAAAATCAGCAGCAGGATATAGAAAACACCAAAAATCGGCGAATAGGACCATTGAAAGGCCGCTTCGGGCACTTTATGCAGAAGCCCTTTTGTAATTGAATAGAGACGATTTACTGAAAGTGCTGCAATTGGCCAGGCGGGGATAATCCACAGTGGCGGGGTCTCAAAGGTGTAATAGGTCCACAAGCCGGATAGGGTCCCCCAGGTCTCAATGATGAAACCAGCAGCCAACCCGATCATCACAAAGGGGACATCCCGCTTCAAATCAGCATTGAGCATGATCAAGAGGCTCATCACGAGAAAATTGCCGATCAACAGCCAGTCAATTTGGCGCCAGATCGGGAATGCCGGATTGATATAGCTGAGGTAGTCTTCGAGAAGTGGCCACCAAACATAACCGATCAGGAACAATGCCAGTAGAAATCCGCTGAGTAACACATAACTCGTCTTTGACCAGCAGACAGAATGTTTGAGTGTTTCCGAAAATTTCATAGCGAATGTTTGTTGACTATTCAACAATATCAGGCATGGTCAGCAAATGATAAGCTAGGGTCTCCATATCCCGTGCTTTTTTGGAACTGCCCAGTTGTTCCATGATCTCTTCGAAATGGCTGCGAATGATGGTGTTTTCTCCAATGTAAGAAAACAAATCGACTTCACCGGAGATGATGTCACTTAATCCCATCTTTTCGTATAGTTCACTCACCAGACCATAACTCCATTGCTCGGAAATCTTCAATTCATCAGCCAGATCTCGCCTCCCAAGGCTGAAAATGAAGGCAAGCCGGGCGACTTCGGCTTCATGGTCGGTGAACCCTGGTATCCGTTTGCGCCCATCCAATACCAATTTACGGGCAGGGAGGGGGTAGTTCATATCCAACGCCAGGGACATCGTGCCCGGGGTGAAAATCCATTCTCCATCAAAGGCAAACGTGATTACCCAACTCAAAGAATACCCAACCTCGTGTTTGAGGATATACCCACAAACCCAGTCATTATCTATCTGCCGAATGATGCGCTGCTCCGGTTGAATTCCCGTGAGAAGGATTTTTGCTTTACTTTTCTGGTTTGATAAAGTCTCACAAACCTCGCTGATAGTGAAATCTTCGCCAAATAGATCCACATCCAAAATTAATATGTCAAAAGACTGATAAGTATTTCCCAGAAATGAACATAAATCCACCCTGGTGCTGAACTCTCTGACCAGCCGTGTGCGCCAATCTCGCACCATAAGAAGTGCCATCCAGTTTCTGGAGAAGACATCATCCTCCAGAATTGCGACCAAAATATCCTTATTCATTACCACCTGCGGCATTCTCCAGGTGTGATGTACAATGCGGGCAACGGGAGGCCTCAATAGGGATTGACATCAAACAATATGGGCAATCCTTTTCAGTTGGAACTTCCTTCTTTTCTTCTTTGGGTTTCTTAACCGTTTTTTCCAGCGATTGAATCCCTTTGACGATTAAGAACACACCCAAAGCGAGGAGAAGGAAACTGACCAGATCGGTGAGAAATTGACCGTAATTCAATGTTACGGCACCTAAGTCTCGAGCCATCTGCAAGGTAGCTCCAGGTGGCAGCGCTTCTTCACCTTGTTTGAGGACCACAAAAAGATTCTGAAAATCGGCATTGCCTAACAATAATCCCAAAGGTGGCATCATCAGGTTATTGACTACGGAGTTCACCACCGTGCTGAAGGCTGACCCGATGATGATGCCAATCGCCAGGTCTATGACATTACCCCGAGCGATAAAATCCCGGAAATCTTTGATTGCTTTTTTCATTAATTTTCCCTTCCCTTGTCCGTGTAATAAAATTTATATCTTTTTCTGATTATAATATGTTTATCGCGTCGATTATAATAATCTTTGAAATTAAAAGAATTCATCAAGGGATCGGTAAAGAGAGGTACGCATGAAACGTGTCGCAGTTTTGACCAGTGGCGGGGATGCACCTGGCATGAACGCTGCTATCCGGGCAGTTGTCCGGTGCGGTGTTGCTAAAGGTTGGGGAATGTATGGCGTGAAGAATGGATTTGCAGGGTTGATCTCAGGCAATATCCGTGAAATGGGCACTCGTGACGTGGGTGGCATTCTGCAAAAAGGCGGCACCGTTCTTGGTTCAGCACGCTGCGAGGAATTCAAGACAGATGATGGACGGGTAAAAGGCATCCGTGCCCTCCGCCAATTAGGAATTGATGCCCTGGTCGTGATCGGTGGCAATGGCTCCCAAACTGGTTCTTACTATGTCCATAAACTGGGCTTTCCGGTGGTGGGCATTTCCTCAACGATCGACAATGATCTGTACGGAACAGAAATGACCATTGGGGTGGATACCGCCCTAAACATTGCCTTGGAAGCTATCGACCGGCTTAAAGTTACCGCTTCTTCTCACCAACGCGCTTTCCTCCTTGAGGTCATGGGACGCAATTGTGGTTATATTGCACTCATGTCGGGCATTGCTGGAGGCGCTGAATATATTTTATTACCAGAAGTCGAAACAGACCCGGAAGAGGTTGCTGAGAGTCTTCGACTGGCGTATGAACATGGTAAAGATCACGCGATCATTGTGGTGGCAGAAGGGGCGAAGTATAATGCCGGCGCCTTAACCCACTACTTCGAAAAACACCAGGACCGGCTGGGGTTCAAGATCAGGGCAACCATCCTGGGTCACGTCCAGCGCGGCGGGGCTCCGGGCGCTTTTGACCGTCTCCTTGCCAGCCGGTTTGGTAACGGTGCGGTGGAAGCCATTGACCGTGAGGAATATGGCGTCCTGGTCGGGTTGAACAAAGGAATAATTACAACCACCCCTTTGGAAGAGGTGGTTTCGAATAAAAAAGAAATCTCAATGGATATGGTCCGGCTCGCCCGGATCCTGGACTAAGGATTAATCCGTTTTTCTGAGAAAAGCCTCAATAAACGGATCGATCTCGCCATCCAAAACAGACTGGGTATTGCCCATCTCGTAATCCGTGCGGTGATCTTTGACCAGTTGGTAGGGGTGCAGGACATAGGAGCGGATCTGGGAGCCCCATTCAGCTTTGGTATATTCTCCGCGTAATTCGGAGATCTTCTCGTCCTGCTCCTCCTGCTTCATCTCCAACAAACGCGCTTTGAGCACACGCAGCGCGTTTTCTTTGTTTTGGACCAGCGAACGCTCGTTTTGGCAGGTCACAACCAGCCCAGTAGGGATGTGCGTTAGCCGGACGGCGGTGGCGTTCTTCTGCACGTTCTGACCACCAGCACCAGATGATTTATAAACGTCAAGTTTGATGTCATCCGCCGGGACCTTGACTTCATCCAGGTTGTCCATCTCGGGCAGGATTTCTACCAAGGCAAAAGACGTATGGCGCCGATGTGCGGCATCATATGGGGAAAGGCGCACCAGGCGGTGAACACCTTTCTCAGGGCGCAAGTAGCCATACGCCAGTGGACCGCTGACGCCTATGGTCACGCTCTTGATCCCCGCCTCCTCGCCATCGGTGCGGTCGAGAATATCGGTGGTATAGCCATGCCGCTCCGCCCAACGCAGGTACATCCGCTCAAGCATTTCTGCCCAGTCCTGAGAGTCAGTCCCACCCGCGCCAGCGTGGATCGCCAGCAGGGCATTACCCTGGTCGTATTTTCCGGACAGGAGCGTGTTCAACTCCAGCCGGTCAACGTCTGCTTCGATCTTATCGATCTCCCGTTCAAGCTCATTCTGCATGGATTCGTCCGCGATCTCAAGCATTTCCAGCGTGTCTTCCGTGCGTTTTTTGAGTATTTGGTAGGATTCAATCTCATTACGCAGGTTTGATTGACGGATCATGACGTGCTGAGCGCGTTCCCGGTTATCCCACAGGTCAGGGTTCTGCGCTTCTTTTTCCAATCGCACCAGTTCTTCTTTCTTTTTAGCTAAGTCAAAGATGCTCCTGAAGGTTCAGAAGTTTTCCATAAGTCTCACTGAGGCGTGGTTCCAAATCAGTAGTCATATTTCCTCCAGTATTACCCCTCGATGATACCATTCACAAATGCTTCGCGGTCAAACCGCTGCAGATCTTCAATACCTTCTCCCAACCCTGCATACAGGATCGGCAACCCTAATTGCGCTTTAATAGCAAATGCCATCCCGCCTTTGGCGGATGAGTCAAGTTTCGCCAGGATCAGCCCGTCGATCTCAATAGCTTCCTGAAAGGCTTTGGCTTGTTGCAGGGCATTTTGACCGGTGGTAGCGTCCAAAACAAGCCAGGTGGCGTGCGGTGCGCCTGGAAGGGCTTTCCCACTGACCCGGTGTACCTTTTTAATCTCTTCCATCAGGTTGTAACGCGTATGTAATCTGCCTGCTGTGTCGATAATGACGATATCGCGTTTGCGTGATATTGCCGCATTGATCCCATCATAAGCTGCTGCGCCAGGGTCTCCACCAGGCTGCCCTGCCACCATTGGGACGTTTGCGCGTTCCGCCCAGATCCTGAGCTGATCTATAGCAGCCGCGCGGTAGGTATCAGCAGCCACAAGCAACACTGTTTTTCCTTCGTCCTGATAGCGATATGCGAGTTTAGCGGCTGAAGTGGTTTTTCCGGAGCCGTTTACACCCACCAGGATGATAACGGTAGGTTGTCCGGAGATATCCGGGAATTCAGGTTCGACGAGGCGATTGAGCAATTCCTCTTTCAGCGCTTGCATGACCTCATTATTGTGCGTTAACCCTTGTTGATGGATCGTTTCCCGGATGGCATCAATGACTGTCATGGTCGTTTCCATGCCCAAATCAGCCTGGATCAACAAGGCTTCCAGATTTTCCCAGGTCTCCTCGCCCAGTTCGGATGTGCCCAGGAAGTTCGCAATGCGTCCAAAAGCGACTTTACGGGTCTTTTCAAGACCCTTTTGCCATTTGTTAAAGATACTTTCGCTCATCTCGGCTCGATTATAACACGGGGGCTATCATGATGTTGCTTCGAATTCTATCGCCAACTGTCCGCAGCCAGCCTGGATCTCGATCCCGCGTCGTAAGCGCACGGTGCAGGGGATGTTTTGGGATTCTAACACCGAACGGAAAGCCTCAACTTGCTGCGCGCTTGTGCCTTGCTTCTCAAAGCCTTTCGTCGGGTTCAACGGGATCAAATTGACATGACAGATCATCCCCCTTAATCTTTGTGCCAGCGCCTCCGCGTCTTCAACAGAGTCATTGACGCCCTCAATCAAGGCATATTCAAAGGTCAGACGCCTGTTCGTCTTCCTGATGTAGTACCGGCAGGCATCCAGCAGTTTCTCAACCGTGTACTTCTTATTAACCGGGATCATCTTTGTGCGTAAGTCATTATCGACCGTGTGTAAACTGATCGCCAAATTGTATTGGGTATCCTCATCAGCAAATTGCTTGATCTTAGGTACCAGACCGACCGTACTGAGAGTGATCCGTCGTGCACCTAAACCGAAAGCATCCGGATTATTCAACCGGTTCAGCGCCTCCATCACGTTGTCATAATTGTGGAAAGGCTCGCCCATGCCCATCATGACGATATTCGTTACCCTGTCATCAGCTTCCGCCAGGAAGCGCGCATAATAGAGCACCTGGGCGATAATCTCACCGCTGGACAGGTTTCTCCGGAAGCCCATCTGCCCGGTGGCACAGAACGTACAGCCCATGCCACAACCGGATTGTGAGGAAATACATAAAGTCCGCCGATCTTCGTAATACATCAGCACGGCTTCGATATATTGTCCATCCTGCAGCTTGAAGAGGGTTTTGATTGTCTGGCCATCCTCAGATTCAATAGTCGTCACAGGCATCAAAGCCTGGAAGGAGAAGACCTCATCCAGTTTGTCCCGAAAGTCCTTGAGGAGAGTTGTAACCTCGTGGGGTGAGGTCCGGAAATTCTGGTAGATCGCCACCCAGATCTGCTTCGCCCGGAATCCCGGTTGACCTAGAGCTTTCATCCGAGCCTCAAGTTCTGCCTGGCTCAGGTCATAGATCAGTGATTTTTGGGTGTCCATTAGAATATCAATCCTGTTAAATCTTGAGTGATAATTTCCGGTGGCGGGTTGAAATTATGCGCCTGTGCCAGGGTGGAAGCGCCAGTCAGGACCAGGGCGGTGTGCATACCGGCAGCCTGTGCACCAGCGATATCCGTCTCCAAACGATCTCCGACCCCCAATGTCTCACCAGGTTTCAGGTCCAACCGTTGGAGCGCCATCTGGTAAAGCAAGGGTTCGGGTTTACCGATCATCTTCGCTTTTTTGCCCGAAGCTATCTCCACCGCGCCTATTACCGTGCCTGAACCGGGAATGAAGCCTTCAGGGGTAGGGAGGGTGACATCTGGGTTTGTGCCAATGAATTTACAACCGGATTGGACCAGCAGAGAAGCGTGCTTAAGTTTATTATAAGTTAACCCATAATCCAGCGAGGCAACCACAACCTCGACATTATCTTTGTCTTCGTCAACTACCATCAAACCATAGGTCTCCAGCGTCTCCCTCAGGCTGGGCTGACCGATCATGAAGACCCGGCAACCCTCAGGATATCGTTCTCTCAAATAGATACCGACCGCCTGGGCAGCAGTGATGATCTGCCAGTCCTCCAATTCAACGCCAAAGTGCGCTAATTTCGCATAGTATTCACCGACCGACCGGGTGGCGTTGTTCGTTGCCAGGACCATTTTCAAACCGGACTTTTTGATCTGGTTGAAGATTGCTGGCAGATCACCCAGGGGTTCGGTGTCACGCCAGAGCACCCCATCCATGTCAATGATAAGACCTTTGATGTGAGGGAGGTGGTCAGAGATCATGTTTTGCTCCTGTTAAAAATACCGGAAGGCTGATCGCATTCCGGCATCGTTTCTTATGACTTAGTTTTTCTTATTTTGTTGGTGTTTCCAGGACTTTATCCACCAATCCATATTTCACAGCCTCCTGGGCACTCATATAGAAATCTCGCTCTGTGTCCCTAATGATGGTATCGATGTCCTGACCGGTAGCTTCTGAGAGGATTTCGTTGAGTCGGTCTTTCAAGCGGAGGATCTCTTTCGCCTGGATCTCAATATCCGAAGCCTGTCCTTGTGCACCGCCGAGAGGCTGGTGCATGTGGATGGTCGCATGGGGCAGGGCATAGCGTTGACCCTTGGAACCAGCCGCCAGCAGGACGGTGCCAAAGCTGGCAGCGACGCCTACAGCCACGGTGCTGATTTTGTTGGGGATCATTCGCATCGTATCGTAGATGGCCATTCCGGAATAGACCTGACCCCCGGGGGAGTTGATGTACATCTGGATCCCGCTCTCAGGGTCCTCACGACTCAGGTAAAGCAGCTGTGCCACCACCAGGTTTGCGACCTGGTCATTGATGCCGGAGCCCAAAAAGACGATCCGGTTTTTCAACAGCAATGAGTAAATATCGTAAGCGCGTTCTCCGCGTCCTGAGGTTTCTACAACCATGGGGACGAGGGAGGAAATATCTGGATTGAACATTTTCACCTTCTTTGTAGTAGTTGATTCGTTTGACTTTCGTTGGAAGTTATTCATCCTCTGCTTCCTCCTCATCGGTCTCGGCAGGGGTTTCACTCCCTTCTTCTACTTCAGTTTCTTCAACAGGTTCTGTTACTTCAGAATCAGCCTTTCCAACAAGTGTTTCAGCCTCCTCTTCTAGTTCTTCCTCATTGGTTTCAGCTAGGGTTTCGCTCTCTTCTTCAACATCAGCTTCTATTGCGGTTACAGTTTCTTCAACAGGTTCCGCTTCTTCCACCTCAGTCTCTTCAACCGGAGCTTCTGCTTCAGCAGGGGTTTCTTCAGCTTCTACTTCCTCCTCTGGGATAGGTTGGCCCGTGGCGATCAACTTCAGCCGGTTCTGCAACTGCATGTTCATCGTCCGGGTGACACCTTCCATGCTGATCATCCGGGAGAATTCTTCTTTGCCCATTTGTTTCTGCATCTCCTGGGCGTTCCCAGAATAAAAAACTTCGCTCATCACCCGGTTGATTTGCTGTTTGAGCATCTCCTGGTCCAGCTTCAAACCTTCTGCTTCGATCAGGGCGTCCAGCACCAGAGAGCGTTCGAGGCGTTGTTTGGCAGTGGGTCGGATTTCTTCTTCCTTAAAAGTTTCATCATCGGTTTCACGCAGCTTCAAATAGGTCTCAAAATCCAAATTTTGGTTTTCGAGCCGGGATTTGATATCCTCCAGGACATGTTCTTCCTCGTGTTCCAGCATCTGAGGAGGGTACTTCATTTTGGCGTTGTCAGAGATCTCCTTCAGGAGGTCATTGAAAAATTCTTGATCGTAAGATTCCTGGTGGTCAGTACGCAAGCGTTCTTCCACCGATTCGCGGAAAGCTTCTGGCGATTCATAATCTCCCATGCTCTGCACAAAATTCTCATCGAGCTCCGGTAATTCCAATTCCTTGACAGATTGAACATCTACGGTGAAGATCGCTGTTTTACCCTGATATTCTTCTTCCTTATGATCTTCAGGGAAAGTATGCTGGATCTCTTTCGTTTCACCGGATTTCACGCCGAGAAGTTCCTTAGCAAATCCAGGGTAGGGCCACTCACGGTCTGATTCTTCGCCATCTGCAGGAATGACGACCTGTTGCGGTGTCTTGTCCGTGATCGTAGCATCCTCATCATCTTCCGGATTGAGGAACTCACCACTCAGGTTGAAATACACCAGGTCGCCAACTTCAGCGGGATGGTCAGCCGGGACAATTGTAGCTGAGCTACGGCGCAGTTTGGTGATAAAGTCATCTACCTGGCTGATATCGAATTCTTCCAATGCGTAATCTTTACGAATTTCCCGATAGTCACCCAATTCTACCTCAGGCTCTAAAGGAACCATGAAGACGAATTTCGGTGGATCATAACTCTCAATGGCTTCCAGGTTGCCCGAGCCGGAGGGCTCAATCTGCGCCAGTTCAATGATCTTGGCATAATCATCATCCAAGAGAATATCGACGGCTTCCTGTAAGATCGCGCCTTCACCATATCGGTTCAGAATGACATTATACGGTGCTTTGCCCGGGCGGAACCCGGGGATCTTGGTGTCTTTTGCGATCCTTTTTGCAGCTCGCCGTTTAAACCCTTCAAATTCCTCATTGGAATAATCAACGGTGAGTTTTGCCTGTCGGTCCTCTTGGATTGTCTTTTTAATATTCAAAGTAAAGTCCTTTTAAAAAATAAAAATTTTTGCTGAGTGTGGGGAAGGAGAGGGTCGAACTCTCACGCGTTGCCGCACGTGATCCTAAGTCACGCCTGTCTGCCAATTCCAGCACTTCCCCTTACCAATGCATTCGAATTATACGCGAGAGCATTTTAATCGTCAATCATTATCTGTTATAAGATTATAAGAAATCCGATCATGGTCGGGTATAATAATCTGACGAATGATTAGAGACAGCATTGCAGATTAAGGAAAATTTGTGACCCGAATTATCAAAACATCAACACCTGGTAAAGAAAGAGCTCACTTGAGCAAAGCGATTGTCGTTACCATCCGAGAGTTTATGCGCCAACAGGAGCCGGGTAAAAGCACCAAGGATATGGTGGCTTTTATCATCCTGGCGCTGAGAGAGATCGCTGCAGGGATTGATAAGTCGGTGACAGCCTGGGAAAAGCGCGGCTATTGGGTCAAGGCAGACAAATACCGGATGGAATGGCTTTGGGCAGGGCAGCTGACAAAGAATTTACAGAACGCATTTGAGGAGGGAGATTGGGCTGGGATAGCCGGTCTCCTGGTGAAGATCATGAGACATTTCAGTGATATTAAGGTAAGTGACCGCCACAGAATGGGTGAACCATGGGTAAATGCTTATCAGTACTATCACCATTCACAAGTGTAATTTCCCTAAACCTCTCAATGCAGCATAAATCACATTTGAATATATTATAATATATTACATTTACTACGGGGGATAGATCATCACATAAGGGAAGGGGGGGTGAAAAGGGCAGACTGAATTAATAAAAAGTTGCTTATCCAAGGTTATCATCCTTTCTCTTTTCGAATCTCATATACTTATCAAAGTAGCTTATCCCTTGACACCGGAGCAGGGGAGCCTTATAATCAATCTAAAAATATTACGGTTATGATAAGTATCATTATCAGAACCTATTACCGGGGTTCAGTGAAGCGATTTTGTTTGGAGGAGGTTACATTTTTCGAGAAATGCATCCACATTCAAATCAACAACGACACCCTGTAGAAAGTTTATTATATTTGACTTGGCCCAGATCGTACCCCGTTTGATTAAGGGTTATTGCGCAAATAAGATGGGTTACTCTGAGAGAAAGGCGCTAAGAAGCTCTATCTCGGCTTCAAAAAGAGCAATCGGACTTGCAGATTGGATATATGAGCCTTTTACCTTCTATTATTTATGATCTATGAGTCAATTGAATTAAGATCAACTTCTGGAAAACGATTATGCTAGCACCCCTCGAAGATACCATTCTTTACTTTTATCAAATGTACGACTATTCAAGAGCACCGGTTTACTCCACTAAATCTCACTCGTTACAATCTAACGTGAGCTGTTTAGGATTAAGATAATAGTTGGTATATATTGAAATTATTTATTTATTGTTACAATTAATACATAGCGTAAAGTAATACTATACGAAAAGGCGGTTAATTATGAAGATAAGTGGAACCAAATCTACCATTTCACAGGTCATTTCGATGTATCTGGATAGCGTATACCTCGCTCGCAGTGAATCCACCTACCGTACCTATAAAAATGCCTTGAATAAATATCAGCAAGTATTGGAAGTTAAAAAAATTGATCCGGATGGAGCTCCGGTTACATCCTTAACTGAGGACTCTATCGCCTGGTTCGCTTCTGAATTGAAGTCCTACGCCCCTTCTACTGAACAATGTTACCTCACTGCCGCTACCGGGTTGTTTGAATATATTGCAGGCGAAGAGATCATGGATGTTAACCTGCCCAGGGTACGTCTACTCATCAAGCAACGCTCCCGGCGCTCGGGGATCCGCCTGCCACAATTCCCCCGTAACCAGATCGAAAATGTCATTGATTATGCCCTGGAACTACCACAGCAGCTCCCGGAAGACGACAGGCAGCGCCTGATCAATTATCGCGACCGGGCATTCCTGCTGACCCTGGCAGATACAGGGTTGCGCGTACACGAAGCCTGTGGCTTGCGCCGGGGTGATATCGATTGGCATGAAGGTCGCGCCATTATCATCGGTAAAGGCAACCGGGAAGCCGTGGTGCGCTTCTCCGGACGTGCGTTGAGGGCGATCAAAGAGTATCTAGCACAACGTGGACAGCTTGACGGCGCCTCCGGCAAGGCCCTGGGCGCGTTAGCCGTCTTCTCCCGTCATGATAAAGGCGTTGGCAGTCGCATTGAAGCCATCTCCACCACGACTGGCCGTCAAATTGTGAAAGACCGCGTCAGGGAATCCGTGGGTGAAGAAGCTGTTGGCACGATAACCCCCCATTCCTTCCGGCATTATTTTGTCACCACTGTGCTGCAGGCTTCCGGCAACTTGAAGCTGGCGCAGGAACTTGCCCGTCATAAGAATATCGCCGTCACCCAGCGCTATTCCCATCTCAGCGATGACGAACTGGATAAGAAATACCTGGATATTTTTGGTTAATTCGACCCCCTCCCCCCTTTAATTAATGAAAGACATATCTCCAATCTTTGTATTATCTTTGTACAATCTAATAAATAGATGAAAACCAAGCTTTTGAACAGGTGATTGATGGTACTATTGGGATGGGATGAAAAGCAATAGGAAGAAACGCAAGGATTCGTTATAGTATCGTTGGCAAAAATTCGGAAAGCCTCACTCACCAAAAGGACACTTTCGCGCTTATGCCACAAAAACGAATAAACACACACCCCATACTCTCAATCCCCGAGAAAGAGACAATTGAATTTTATTGGCAAAACGAACCGCTTAAGGCAAAAGCTGGAGAGACAATTTCCGCTGCGTTGATCGCCAACGGGATCGATATATTCGGGCACCACCCCAAAGATGGCTCGCCTTTGGGGCTCTTTTGCGCCAACGGTCAGTGTTCGCAATGCATGGTCCTGGTGGAAGGCAAGCCGGTTAAATCATGTATGACAGCTGTCAAACCGGACATCTCAGTCATGCCTGCTGATGGGCTGCCAGATGTGTCTCGACTTGCAGTTCCTGGCGCCGAGATCCAACCAGAAGGAGAGACCGAGATCCTCGAGGTCCCCGTGCTGATCATCGGCGGCGGTCCGGCAGGATTATCGGCTGCCATCGAACTGGGGGATTTGGGAGTTCGTACTTTACTGGTGGATGATAAATCTCGGCTTGGAGGCAAGCTTGTGCTGCAGACCCATCGCTTCTTCGGCTCGACGGATGCGGTCTATGCTGGAACCCGTGGGATTGATATTGCCACAAAATTATCCTCAAAACTAGAAATTCTGGATTCTGTGGAGGTCTGGCTTGAGACAACTGCTGTTGGAATCTATGAAGAAAAGACCGTCGGTCTTTGGCGGGGCGATGACGATCACTACCTTCTAATCAAACCGGAGGTGTTGCTGGTTGCTGCAGGAGCCCGTGAGCGGAGCCTGGCATTCAAGGGGAATACCTTACCGGGCATCTATGGTGCCGGTGCTTTCCAGACTTTGGTTAACCGCGACCTGGTCAAACCTGCAAATAATTTGTTCATCGTTGGCGGGGGAAATGTCGGCTTGATTGCCGGATACCATGCCTTACAGGCAGGCATTAATGTTGTCGGTTTGGTGGAAGCATTACCCCAGTGCGGTGGGTATAAAGTGCATGAGGATAAGCTTGCCCGGTTCAACGTCCCGATCCTCACCTCTCATACCATTCTTGAAGCTAAAGGAGAAGACCATGTGCAGAGCGTGGTCATTGCCGAAATAGATAACTCCTTTCAGCCCATCCCCGGTAAAGAACAGGAGATCCCTTGCGATTGCGTTCTGATTGCTGTAGGGCTCAATCCGGTTGATGAATTTGTCCAGAAAGCACGGGAAGTCGGGCTGCCAGTATTTGCCGCTGGTGATACCACTGAAATAGCAGAAGCCTCAGCGGCTATTTTCTCGGGCAAGATCAAAGGCGTGGAGATCGCCAAACATTTTGGCATGGAAATTCCGGATGTGCCGCAGGATTGGATCGATTTCGAAACGGTCCTAAAATCCCAGCCTGGCGAGGTGCTGTTGCTGAACGAGAAAGGGTGTAGCGTTGAGGTTTTCCCGGTAATGCACTGTCGCCAGGAGATCCCCTGTGATCCCTGTTCCTCTGTGTGTCCGAAGAATCTCATTCAAATTGACCCGCTTGATATCCGCAGCTTACCTGAGTTCTGCCCTACTGATGAAAAGAACTGCATTGCCTGCGAACGCTGTGTGGCAATTTGCCCGGGTCTTGCGATTACTTTAGTTGATTTTCGCAAAGATCCTGAACATCCAACAGTTTCCATTCCCCTGGAATTTTCTGAGCAATATATCGACATTGGTGATCGCGTTTCTGTAACCGACGTGGATGGAATGGTCCTGGGACAGTTTCCTGTTATACACACCAGGACATTACACCAATTCTCACGGACGTTGATCGTTCGGGTGCAGGTGCCGGCTGAACTCGCAACCCTGGTCGCCGGGATTCAGCTGGTTGCCGGTTGGGATCAACCGGAGGAGACGTCCGATCGCTGTCTTGAAGAGACAGAACAGGACACAATCATCTGTCGCTGCGAACATATCTCTGCGGATGAGATCCGGGAGTTGGTCAGGAACGGAGTCCGGGATATCAACCAGATCAAAGCAGTTACGAAAGCCACGATGGGGTCGTGTGGCGGTAAGACATGCCTATCGCTCATCAAGAAAATTTTCCGTGAGGAAGGCGTTCTCTTGGCAGATGTTACCGATCCTACCCAGCGGCCGGTCTTTGTTGAAATGCCGCTTGAAACACTTGCGAAGAATCAGCAGGAGAATGCCTAATCCATGGCTGAACAACATCGTCGCACTTACGACATCATTATCATCGGCGCTGGTTCTATTGGCGTCCCCTCGGCATATTTCCTGGCAAAGGCTGGTCTGGACGTCCTGGTCATTGACCAGCTTCCTAGCGTGGGACAGGCTTCCAATAAACATGCGATTGGCGGCATCCGGGCGACCCACTCCGACCCGGCGAAGATCCACCTGGGCAATCGAAGCCTGGATGTGTTCTCATCCTGGGAAGCAACACATGGCGATGATATTGAATGGCATCAGGGTGGGTATTCCTTTGTTGCTTACACTGACGAACATGCAAGCACATTGCAGGATTTAATCGCCTGGCAACAGGAGAATGGACTAAATATTTCCTGGATGGACAAACAGGCACTTCTGGAGGTCATCCCAAATCTCAATCCCTCAGGATTGGTCGGTGGGACTTATTCTCCTGAAGATGGCAGCGCTTCTCCCCTCATGTCCGCCTTCGCGTTCCATAAACGTGCGGTGGAAGCAGGTGCGGCATTCCACTTCAATGAAACTGTGCTGGATTTCATCACTGATGGTTTCGGGGTAATCGGCATAAAAACCAATCGAGGAGAATATCACAGTTCTTGGATACTCAACGCGGCTGGAGGGTGGGCAAAACCGCTCTCAGCAAAGCTCGGTGTCGATGTGCCGGTGGAACCCGATTCCCATGAAGCTGCCATCACCGAACCGGTCAAACGGATATTCCACCCGATGATCGTCGATATGCGTGCCCGCCCCGGCTCGGCGAATTTCTATTTTTATCAACACCCGACCGGGAAGATCATCTTTTGTATGACGCCTGACCCGCCCATCCTGGGTACTCACACTATCGCATCAAGCGATTTCCTCCCCAGGGCAGCTCGACGGCTGATTGCCTTGATGCCCACCTTGCAACACATCCGGGTGCGCCGAGTCTGGCGCGGGATCTATCCCATGACGCCGGATGGCTCCCCAATTATTGGTCAGGTCGAAGATCTGGAAGGTTACCTCCTTGCAATCGGTATGTGTGGGCAGGGATTCATGTTCGGGCCGGGTGTTGGACAACTGATCACCCATCTGGTGTTGAACGAACTTGACAAAGCCGATAAAATCATTTTGGAAAGACTCTCCTATCACCGTCATTTTGAAACGGAAGAGGTATTGAAATAATGATCAAAGCCATTGTGTTGGACATCGGTGGAGTTTTGCTCCGCACGGAGGATCATACCCGCCGTCGTAAGCTCGAAGAACAATACGGACTTCCTAAAGGTGGCGTGGACACGCTGGTCTTCGGCTCAGAGCAGGCAAAGGCTTCCACCATTGGAACAGCTGAACCGGACAGCATTTGGCAAAACGTTGCCGAAAAGCTTAACCTTTCGCCTGAAGCTCTGAAGGACTTCATACAATTTTTCTGGGAAGGTGACCAGATTGATCATGAATTGATTGAGTTTCTGGAAAAATGCCGTCCAGATTATACAACCGCTTTGCTAAGCAATGCCTGGAAAAACGCCCGGCAAGTATTCGCACATGAATATGGCATTATAGAAGACGAGACGGTAGATTACATCCTGATTTCATCAGAGCATGGAGTGGCGAAGCCAGATTATCAGATTTACCGGATCCTCAAAGATACCATCGATCTCGACTATGGCGAAATTTTGTTTGTAGACGATTTTATTGAGAATATTCAAGCCGCAAATACACTCGGGATTCACACCATCCACTACCAAACTGGAATGAACCTCATTAATCAGATAAAATCAACACTGGAATAGTGGAATAGGATACAATACGCGATGAAAGAAGATGCGCGATGCAACTTGAACAATTCTTAAAAAAACTACCGGATAATTTCTCTGCTCTTGATATCGAACAGATTAATAAAGCATATCATTTTGCGGAAAAGGCTCATAAGGGGCAGACCCTGGCGTCTGGTTTGCCCTATCTTTCACATTGTGTTGCAGTTGCAGCTATTCTTGCCGAACTCTCAGTGCCACCTGAGTTAATTATTGCTGGTTTACTTCACGACGTTGTGGAGGACAGTGATTTCACCCTGGCTACGATCCAGAAGGAATTCAATCCAGAAATCGCCAGCCTTGTGGATGGTGTTACCAAGCTAACCCAACTGCCAAATTTGCTCAGAGGTGACCAACATGCTGAAGTCCTGCCCGAGCAAAAAGCAGCAGCACCCCATCGAAAGATTCGGGAAGAGGAAATTGCAGAAACACTCCGCAAGACTTTCCTGGCGATGAGCGATGATATTCGCGTGGTACTGATTAAATTAGCCGACCGTCTCCACAATATGCGAACCCTTTCTTATACCAGTGAAGAGCTGCAGAAAAGGATCGCTCAGGAGACGCTGGATATCTTTGCACCTTTAGCAAATCGTCTGGGCATCTGGCAGGTCAAATGGGAACTGGAAGATCTGGCTTTCCGATACGTTGCACCCAAAGAGTATAAAGATATTGCCGAGAAACTCGCCAACCGGCGGGCGGACCGGGAGCACCAGATCCAAGATATTATCAAACGTCTGCGTGAAGAACTTGAGGCAGAGGGTGTGACCGCCAAGATCTCAGGTCGGCCCAAACACATCTATTCAATTTATCGAAAGATGTCTCGCAAGGAAATGCCCTTTGAAATGTTAATGGACCTCCGAGGCGTCCGGTTGACCGTGGATGATGTCACTGCTTGCTATAAAGCTTTGGGCGTGGTGCATATGAAATGGCGCCCTATTCCGGGTGAATTTGATGACTATATTGCAGCCCGGAAGGAGAATAATTACCAATCTTTGCATACGGCTGTTATTTTTGATGATGGTAAACCCCTTGAAGTACAAATCCGCACGGAAGAGATGCACGATAGCGCGGAATTTGGTATTGCTGCCCATTGGCGATACAAAGAAGACCAGGCCCATATTAAGGAATCTTATCAACAAAAGATCAGCTGGTTGCGGAGTCTCTTCACCTGGCAGCAAGAAGATGAAGATGCTGAAGATCTCGTCGATGGATGGAAATCCGACGTTTTCAAGGATCGGGTTTATGTCCTGACGCCGCAAGGAGACATCATTGATCTGCCAGCTGGATCAACGCCGATCGACTTTGCTTACCATGTCCACACCGAGATCGGTAACCGCTGCCGCGGAGCGAAAATCAATGGGAAATTAGTCTCCCTGGATTATGTCCTTGAAACTGGCAACCAGGTAGAAATCCTGACAGCTAAACGCGGCGGTCCCTCCCGGGACTGGTTAAACCCAAGCCTGGGATTGGTCCGCACCAGCAGAGCCCGCTCGAAAATCAAGCAGTGGTTCAAACGCCAGGATCGTGAATCGAACCTTGCACAGGGCAAGACCGTCCTGGAAAAGGAATTCAAACGGTTGGGTTTGAAACATATCGACCTGGAAGAGCTTCTGCCCGAGCTGAATATCAAGACAGTGGAAGACCTCTATGTCGCTATTGGTTGCGGTGATGTCGGTGTAAGCAGAGTGATCAACAAGATCGCAGAAACAGAGGAAGAAGAGCTCGAAGAAGAGCTGGAACTAAACCTGGTCGAAGCGCCACCCACCATTACCCCATCAGACGCAGTTGTAGTCATGGGCTTGAAAGGAATTGCGACAACCATGGGCAAATGCTGCAACCCCATGCCCGGCGATGATATTATTGGTTATATCACCCGCGGCAGGGGTGCCACGATCCATCGCCAGGATTGTCCAAATATTCTGCGGGTTACAGAGAAAGAACGGCTGGTGAGAGTGTCGTGGGGTCAACCGGGTAAAACCTTCACCGTACCGGTCCAGATCAAAGCCTATGATCGCCAAGGGTTGATGGCAGATATTTCAAATATCATCTTGGATGAGAACGTCAACTTGATCGATATGAGCATGAAAATGAGTCAGCATCTGGCAGTTATCAAACTGGTGCTGGGCGTGAAGGGCATTTCGCAATTAAGCCGTGTTCTGACCCGTCTGGAAAGTCTACCGAATGTCTTTGAAGCCAAACGACGCCGTCCTGGTTAAAATTCTGTTATAATCTTGCCTGGAATTTTAGAACTTGATACCTTTACGAAAATAAATACATAGTGTAAAATCGCATCCTAGTAATCACTAAGTCATATAGTCTTTCAGGAGGAAAAGATGCCTCGAATACACTGTCATTATCTGGATTGCCTATTTCTCGATGGTAAGTATTGCAGCGCCGCAGCTATTGAGCTGGACCCTGATACCGGCTGCAAGACCTACCAGCCAAGCGATGATATCGACCTTGAGGATTGGGACGAACACGAAGAAATCGACGAGTGGGATGACATTGAAGAAGATGAAGAAGAGGAACTTTGGATCGATGAAGAGGAAGATGACCTCCTTGATCTCGAACTGGATGATGAAGATGAAGAATTTTAACTGATAGTTTGCTTAGAAAATTGTTTCCCTGGCAAATCAAGATTTCCAGGCAATAATCGTTAATTTGGGGAAAGCATCATAAAACAACTTTAGAGAGGCTTACCAAGCCTCCCTTGATTCTCAGGTCAAGGTAAAAGATGAGGATTGAGTATAATCTATTCAGAGTTGATTGTTCTGAATCCTATATCTAAATCATCATCGAAGATGATTCTTATTGCCTGCATAACGTTTATCACGTCTATTGGAGAATGTCGTGTCACCTGCCGAAGTGTTTATTCTGGTATTGATGGTTTGTTTTATACTGACCTCAATTCTTGTTTTGTTGGCTAAAAAATTGGTTGTGGTCATCTCTGCCATCGGCCTTGGAAGCGTTTTCTTAGCAGTAATCTTCTTCATTTTCGATGCGCCTTTCGCGGGAGCTTTTGAACTCAGTGTGGGTGCAGGACTTATCAGTGTTTTATTCATTATTGCAACCAGTGTAAGTAACCGCGCTGTGGATGAGATCGATTAGCCATGAAACGGAACACTTTTTTTTTCATCATTGTTGTTGCTATTTTATTATTGGTTGGCTGGTTTTTTTTCCGGTTCATCAACAGTGACGAGTTACTCCGGGATGAGGATTCCGGATTCCGAACCTGGTTTTGGGATAAACGTGGTCTAGATCTGACTGTGCAGGTTATTTTGGTTTTTGCAGGTGCGCTTGGGATTGCAGCAATATTGCCAGATGAGGAAGAAAATGGTTGATCTGGATCTTTCAGCCTGGCTGGTGAACTTCATTCATATTTGTGTCCTGTTGGTCTTCATTATCGGGTTGCTGTGTTTCTTTCTCCGCAAACGCTATATTCGGCAACTCGTTGGGCTCAAACTGATGCTTCAAAGTGTCAGCCTTGGTTTGATCCTTACAGGATGGGAACAACAGGAATTGTATTTATCCCAATCAATGGTCATCTCAGCCCTTGTCATTGAGGCGGTGGTGATCGGTTTGGCGCTGACCATGATCATCCGGATCGCAAAACACGCTCAGGATGAGAAGGAATATATAGAGGAAGTTTAAATTGATTCTTTGGAATAGTGATGCTTGATTTGGTCAACCTCTTGATCTTTTTGATATTCTCGCTTCCCCTGATTTTGGGGATTTTAATGGTTCTTTGTAAAGCGTGTTATTCTAAGTGGGTTTTTGGGATTGAGATTGGGTTCATTATCGCAGGATTGTTAGGTCTTGGTCTTTTGGGGGAACAGAAGGTCGTCTCATCATTATCCTTTATGGGGGAACCGATTACATTCAGCATATCTACCACCCCCTTATTGCTATATTTGGGGACATTATTGGCATTATCTGCCCTGGTTTGGCGTCACTCACGCGTGGATGAAGCGCTACTTCCCCGCTACCAATTCGTTCTTCTAAACCTTTCACTATCATTTGGTTTTATAGCATTCATCAGTGGTCAATTCATGATTCGCTTTATTGCACTGGAAATTGTCGGTTTGCTGGCTGCTTTAACCGTCCTCAGCGCATTTGCAGATTCTTTATCTTACAAGCGATTCGTTTTCATCTTCCAATTACTGCGCCTTGGGGATCTCAGTATTTTAACTTCCATCCTTCTCATCAACCAGCATGCACACACACTTGATATTTCTCAAATGATTAAAGCTGCCATTGATCTGCCGGTTAATGTCAGAACGTGGATTTTATTGGGTTTTTTGTTTGCACTCCTCATTAAATTGGCGGTCTGGCCATTTGGTCATTGGCTTCAGCGTATCAGGGAAACAACCGTGGGTGTCCATTTTTGGATCTCAGGCTTCCTGATGCCCTCGTTGGGATATTACTTGCTGTATCGTATCATTCCGATCTTAACCTCGGATATTTTATTTCAAAATTTCACACTTTTTCTTGGTTTGGTTCTAATAATATTGATCCTCCTGGCAAATATTCTGCGATTGGTGAAATTTGACCGGTTCACCCAGATGAGTGGCATATATGGTTGCTTCTTACTGGGTGCAGTTGCCTTCGGCGCAAGCCAATACCTGGCATATTATATCCTGGGCTTGATCCTGTATCGTCTTGTCCTGTTCCTTCAGGCTGAAGCACCCTCTCTCATGAGTAAATCCGTAGTCACGCTCATGCCCATCGCGATTAATGGTTTTTTTATCTGGGTCAATTTCAATCATTATCCAATGGCGTTTATGGCTGGTTGGGTGTTATTAACTGGGTTAACGGCTTATTGGAATGTACGGATGACCGCTCAAAAGTTTTCAAAAACTCGGGAAATAAGCCCCACCCGGAAATTCCATACCAGTAATGATATCTCTGAAGGGCTCATTTTGAAGAGTGCCCAATGGCTGTATCAAAAACTGGAAATAGATATATTTTCAAATGGGTTTTCTCAGTTGGGCGATTTTTTCAATCGCATTGCGGCCTGGTTGAATACGAATATTGAACAAGGATTTGAGAGACTTTGGTCCTGGAGCGGTCAGAAATTGATGGCGATCTCTGAAGTAACCTTTTTAACGTTTGAAGTGGATGCAGCAGAAAAAACTGGTGCGTTGGTGGATGATGCCCTCAGTTCACTGGATATTTATGAGCAAAATATCCTAAAAAGAAGTCTTCGACTGGATCTGGTCTGGATACCATTGCTGTTGGTGGTCATATTAGCATTTCTTTTTGTTGTGTAGAGAGGACAACCTGATGAAATCCTATGAAATCTTATTGCCTGGGATCACCGTTCTGCCAATCATTGGGGTCGTCGTATTATTGATCTGGAGAAAAGCGACTAAGAAGCAGGCTGCAACCATTGGGATCCTCTGTGAAGCTTTTGCCCTGATTATCCCCATTATATTGTTGGCTGCACTAAGAAGAGAGGGTTCCATTTTATTCACGCTTCCCTGGATTCCAAACATGCAAATATCCTTTAGTTTGGAGTTGAGTTGGCTTTCCCTTATTTTTCTATTGACTGAGGTCTTGGTTACCCTTACCGCTATGATTTATTCTCTTGGTGAGACGACCGGCGAGAAATATAGCAATTATTATTATGCCTTGTTGTTGCTTTTCAGTCTGGGCATGTCGGGCACAACCCTGGCTGATGATGTGTTCCTTTTTTATATATTTTGGGAATTGATGCTGATCGCCTCGGTGTTGCTTATCCTGATATGGGGTCACGGCGAGATTCGATTCAAAGTAGCGCTGAAATATTTCATAGTTACCCATTTGGGATCATTGATGGTACTGGTCAGTCTGATCACTCTCTATGTCAATTTTGGGACAGCCAGTTTATCAGCCCTCATTTTACAAGCCAGCACCCTGCCCGTAAATATGCAGGTTTTCCTTATATTGTTTTTCATCATCGGTTTTTCCGTCAAGATGGCGATTTTCCCTTTGCATATCTGGTTGCCGGACGCCCATACGGTGGCACCGATGCCAGTGACCATCATCCTCGCCGCAGCAATGTTGTCGATGGGAACCTATGGCATTCTGAGATTCCCCTTTGCGCTTTTCCCCCTTGAGAGTATTCAGCCTTTCGCACTCTGGATGATGCTCGCCGGGTTGATCTCTGAGGTCTATGGGGCGTTAATAGCGCTGGCTGAGAAGGACATCAAGCGCATCATCGCCTATAGTTCTGTGAGCCAGATGGGATATATTCTTTTTGGTTTAGGCACACTCACCGCCCGAGGGATGCAGGGGTCAATCCTGCATGTCGTCTACCATGCGATTGTCAAGGCGTTATTATTTATGGTCGTCGGCATTGTCATTTCAATGACCGGGGAAAGGGATATCCGAAAAATCAGTGGTCTCGGCAGTAAATTCCCTATCCTTTGTGTTTGTGCAGCGATAGGCGTGTTGGGTATCTCTGGTATGCCTCCGTTGGGGATTTTCAATAGTGAATGGTTGATTTTCGGGGGAGGGTTTGATTCTGGTGTCTCGATCGTTCTGACGGTCATGACCTTGATCGGTTCGCTGCTTACAGTCGTGTATGCATTGCGATTCTTTGGCTTGATCTTTATAGGAGAACCAAAGCCAGAAGCACTCCCGGTGAAAACAACCCGGGCGCTTATTATCCCCACCGTTGCTGTAGCAGTTTTCTTGATCGTTGAAGGCCTGGCACCGGCACCCTTAATGTCTTGGGCGATCAGGGGCCTGACCAGTATTTTTGGGAGTTTTCAATAATGTCCGGATTATTTATTGCCGTTCTGCCGGTTTCTATCCTTATCGGTGGTGCTTTTCTCATTTATCTCGTATCTCGATTCTTTCAATTGAGCAACCGGTTTGAGTCGTTACTAACGGTCCTGGTTTTAATTGGCACCTTGGTCGCCTTGATCTTTCTTTACAATCAAATCCCCGATCTTGCAGGCAGACCGGATGCCTTTTTTGGACTTTCCACACCAGGTGGGATCCTGTGGAAGCCGAATGCGCTGGGTGTTTTTATCCTTATCATAGCTACCGTCATTGGGATCCTGATTTCCGTTTTCTCTGGGGAATACCTTTCAAGAGACCCACGTTACCTTGTGTATTACCCGCTGGTTTTGCTGACCCTGGCGGGGTTAATGAGCATGTTCTTATCTAACGACCTTTTTAACTTATTTCTCCTCACTGAGATGACGACGATCGCGGCCAGCTCCCTGATTGCCTTTCAGTACCAACACGAGAACGCCATCAAAGCGAGTTTCAAATATCTCATCATGAGCAGCCTTGGCACCATGATAATGCTATTAGGAATCTATTTTGTTTATCGCAGCACTGGCGAAATGCATCTGGACCGCGTTTTGGCATCCCCGGACAACTTCACACGGATCGGCGCAGCTTGTTTTCTGATGGGATTCAGCCTAAAAGCCGGGGTCGTCCCCCTGCATACCTGGGTTCCGGATGTGTATGGGAATGCCCCCAGTGCCGTCAGCGGACTATTGGCAGGCGTCTTGTCAAAAAGCATGTTATTCATTGTGCCTGTGATTTGTCTTCGCTTGGGGATGACACGGGTTGAGCTGGGGACTTATCTGATGGTTTTCGCCTGTTTCAATATGTTGGTCGGATCTATCAGGATGCTGAAGCAGCATCTGCTCAGGCGATTTCTTTCCTTTTCTTCCATCGCTCAAACAGGCTATCTGATGTTCGGTCTTGGGATTGGTTTTTATTATAACTTGGACCAGGGCTTATCTGCCGGTTTGTATCTCTTTTTGGTGATTGCAGTGATGAAATGTTTGGCTTTTCTTTCTGCCGGAATTTTTCAATTTTATTCAGGATCTCAGGATATTGAAAGCTTGCGTGGTGCTGGAAACCGCATGCCAATCACAGCCTTTTGCTTCAGCGTTGCCCTGGCAGGTTTAGCTGGGATTCCTTTACTGGCGGGTTTCACGGGGAAATGGATGATATTCTCAGCGTCCCTGGCTGCCGGCGATCTTTTCTCGGTGATTTGTCTGGGTATTTTCATGGTGAGCACGCTGATCGGATTGGCAGGGTATCTGCCGATCCTCGTCAAACAGTATCAGCCCCCCACTAAAGCTGGAATATTTCTTAATCCAGCGGAACGCGCGCCCAGGGTGTCCAGATGGATGCTGGCTCCAGTAACCCTGTTAGCCATCTTGGTCTTGTTTATCGGAATATTTCCCGCGCCGTGGATCAATTTGGTCGAACAGGTGATGGGTTGGATGTTGATATGACCTTAATGACCCTCCTCAGTCCACCCGTCGCTTTTATCATCTTTTTTCTGTTGCTGTTTGTGGGGTATATTCTTATCCAGGGGCACGCGGCCAAGGGATTTGACCACCCTGAAAAACATTTGCCTTATTCCGGTGGCCAAAAAATCCCGCCAATGGAAGTGCGTCTTTCTTATGAAACCTTTTTTAGACTCGGACTGCTCTTTGGGATTGCGCATGTGGCGGTGTTGGTCCTTGCAACATTGCCCTTGGGCTGGGCATCTCACCGGATCGGGTTGATTTATCTGATCGGGATCTCAATTAGCGCATTTGTGCTCGCACAAACGAAACCCAGGTAAACACGGGAGATTTTGACTAGATGTTACGAAATCTGATTAAAAAAACCTATCGATGGGCACAGAAAAACTCATTGTGGGTGATGCATTTTAATACGGGTGGTTGCAATGGCTGTGATATCGAAATACTTGATTTGTTGACGCCCCGTTATGATGTGGAGCGGTTAGGTATCATCGACATGGCTTCACCCAGGCATGCGGATGTTCTGCTTTGCACGGGGCCGATCACCAAACAGACAAAGGATGCCCTATGGCAGATCTATGCCCAAATGCCATCGCCTAAATGGGTGGTAGCAGTGGGTAGTTGCAGCATCACAGGTGGCGTTTTCAATGGCAGCAACACCGTTTTGGGCGGTGTGGATAAAATACTACCGGTTGACCTTTATATCCCCGGTTGCCCCTGCCGGCCAGAGGCGATCATTGAAGGCCTTGTTCAATTACAAGATAGGATCACATAACATGGACCGGATTGATATCGAAACAATACTCAACAAAATCCAGTTGCAAACTGGCTGCGTGTGTGAGACCTACGCCCATATTGAGAATGACGACACCATCCGCATCCCGGCGGACCAGTTGCAAGCGGTGATTGGCGTGCTGATGGGAGACTTTGATTATTATCATCTCTCTGCTATCACAGCCCAGCAGCGTGAAGATCAGACCGATGAACTTGAGGTGATGTATCATTTTTGGAAGGACACGGGGCTTTCGTTGATAATGACCCTGCCTGCTAAGTTGCCCCAGTTAACCTCGATAATTTCGATTATCCCAGGTGCAGATTTCTATGAACGTGAAGTTGCAGAGATGTTTGGCGTTACATTTACCGGACGGGCGGAAACACCGCCTTTATTGCTCCCAGATGACTGGGACCAGGGACCCCCTTTTATCCGAGATGAGGTCAACAATGAATAAAATTTCCATCCCCATTGGACCCCAACATCCCCTTTTAAAAGAACCCTTGTCTATGAAAATCGATATCTCAGGTGAAAGGGTTCTGGGCGGGTCCTTACGCCTGGGATATGTTCATCGGGGCATCGAAAGGCTTGCCCAACAGCGATCCTATACCCAAGACATCTATTTGATTGAGCGAATTTGCGGCATATGTTCTCACATTCACACCACGACTTTTTGCCATGCAGTCGAAGCGCTTTTGGGGATAGAAGCACCCCCACGGGCGCATTATATTCGTGCCTTGATGTGTGAATTGGAACGGATCCACAGTCATTTACTATGGCTGGGCATTTTAGCCAAGCATGTTGGTTTGGATACGATCTTCATGCACGTCTGGCATGATAGGGAAATGGCTTTGGATATCATGGAGGGAATTTCCGGCGGTCGTATTTCTCATGCAGCCAACCAGATCGGCGGTGTCAGGTTCGATTTAGACAAGGAAAAAGTAGCCATGATCCGCTCAACCATTGCAAAGCTTCACACCCAGGTCGAGGGGGTCCTGGATGTGGTAGAAAACGAACCTACTTTACGTGCCAGGACGAAGGGTGTCGCGCCGATCTCGGCGGATTTGATTAAGAAATACTGTGTGGTTGGTCCAGTTGCCCGGGCATCGGGTGTGGATATGGACCTCCGGCGGGACGATCCCTTACCGCCCTATGACCAGCTCGATTTTCCTGTGGTCACCTATCCCGATGGGGATGCTTGGGCGAGGACAATGGTCCGGGCGGAGGAAACGCGTACAAGTCTCACTTTGATTGAAACCATCCTCCAAGAAATGCCGGATGGACCGGTAACCACCCGGGCACCGAGAAGGGTCCCGAAAGGTGAAGTCATCATCCGGTCTGAAGCCCCGCGAGGCGAGCTACTTTATTATCTTCGCAGTGACGGCAGTGATAGCCCTGCCCGACTCAAGATCAGGACGCCCACACTGGCTGCATTGAGCCTGCTCCCGCAGCAATTATCCGCTATCCATGTCGCTGATATTCCTGTCGTATTGGCGGGGGTCGACCTTTGTGTCGCCTGTGCGGATCGATAAGGAGGGCACCCGGTGATTGAAGGTTTCGTCTATTTGCTGTTGTTTCCCGGCTTATTATTCCAGGTTGTATGCGGGTTGGCTTTTGAATGGCTGGACCGCAAGTTTCTGGCGCGCTTCCAACGCCGGGTAGGCCCACCCTGGTATCAGCCTCTAGCAGACCTGATCAAGCTCTTCAGCAAAGAAGACCTCTTGCCTGAGGGTGCCAATAACGTGGTGGCGTCACTATTACCCCTGCTTTCACTAAGCGCCGTCCTGACGGCAGGTTTATACGTCCCCATTGCGGGTTTCAGCCCGTTCTCTTTTGAGGGGGACCTGATTGTGATCCTGTTCTTGATGAGCGTCCCGACACTTGCTTATTATTTGGCGGGTATTGTGTCGGTTGGGATCTACAGCATCCTGGGCGGCGGGAGATCGTTGTTGCAATTCTTTTCATACGAGGTGCCGCTCTTGATCGCCTTGAGCGGACCGGCTGTTCTGGGTGGATCATGGTCGGTGGAGCGGATCATGGCGTCCCAGGCGTCTTTGGGTCCTTTCATCCTATTCCAGCCTTTGGGCTTTATCCTGGCGGTGGTCGGGCTGATCGGAAAACTGAAGCGGGACCCCTTGGATATCCCAAGTGCGAAATCCGAGGTTGTAGGTGGGTCCCTTACCGAATTCACCGGGACCAAACTTGCCTTGTGGCATCTGGTGATGAACCTCCAGGCGGTTGTGGGAATCTTCTTGCTGATCAACCTATATTTAGGGTGGTCACAAATAGACCACCCTCTGGTATCGATCGCTGTGTTTGTCGGCGAATGTTTGATTTTGACAGTGATCTTGAGCGGCGCTAGCGCTATCTTTGCCAGATTGCGGATTGACCAGTTGGCTGGGTTGGGCTGGAGAATATTGGTGCCGTTATCTTTATTACAATTAGCAGTAGTCATATTAATGGGAGTCTGATATGGTGAAATTTAGCGATCGGTTAAGCGTTTTGCGAGCTGTGATCGATGCGTTTAGAAATCCACCTGAGACAATAGCTTATCCTTTTGGAGATCTTGAATTACCCGAGGGATTCCGCGGCGCGATCGTGATTGACGCGGAGAAATGCACGGGATGTGGGTTATGTGTTCGCGATTGCCCGACTGAGGGATTACTCTTGATCAAGGGATCACGTGATGAATTCAAGTTGATCCATTATCCAGCCCGTTGCGCCTATTGCGGTGAATGCGAGGCTAGCTGCGTGCAGGGCGCAATCTCTCATTCGAATGCGTTGGTTGGGTCCACCTCGAACCCGGAAAGCTGGATTGTAGTACTGAAGGATCAGTTAGGGTAATTGTGAGTGAGTTGACTGTAATTAATATCAATGGACAAAGACATTCATTTGTGAGATAGGGATAATTGACGAAGAATTGACTGGTGCAAATAGCAGAATTGCTATTTCAGACAGAGGCTGTTGTCTGATTTATGAATCTCGAAGGTACAGATTGCGGAAAATCGACTTTTCAAATAGCGATCATCGAAGATCAATTCGAGAATTACTTTGAGAAAATCTGCTAATGCTGCATAATACATATACAATTCGACCGAAAATTAGATATACATTATATTTCTTCCAAATATATTCAAGCGAGTATAATCTATTTGCGTGTGATTGCAATCAAATTCATGTTAGTTAACATGGATCGAATAATTAGAAATCGGAGTAACTCATCATGCCTGATAAGGAATATCTTCCCTATAAAGCCATCAATGTGTTCATTGATCAAGACTATTTAGAATCTGTTTTAAGAAATATCTTGACAGGTATCGATAACTTGCCAAAAGAAGATCAGATCGAGTTTGCGAAATTTTTCAGGAAATACGTAACAATTCTGGGATTCCGTAACCCAGCCCGGGCCCCCGTTCCCCTCCAGGTCAATGCTTACGCAACAGCCTTTGAGGGAAAAGACGAGGTTGTCCCCTTCACCTTGAGTGTCTGGACAAGGTTACATGAGGATCTTGCCCAAAAAGCACAAAATTGGCTGGAATCTGAGGGATGGAAATATTTGGCTCTGGAAAGGAAATATGAGGAATCCGGAGGTTTTATTGCCGAATGGCCTAAGAAGTTGACCTTCGACAAATTGGTCAAAAATTTCAAAAAGGCAAATCCTGATGTTGAATTTGAACGCAACGATCTTATTTTAATGGTGTTGTGGGTATCAGGTCAACTCCCGAAAGAGCAATCTGATATATAATAGAAACGTTCACCATTAGAACGAACCACTGGAGTATTTATGGATACCACTGCGATGGAAAAGGATGTTGGTAAGACTACAATCTCACCCGAGGTTTTGCATAAGATTGCCCGCTTGACAGCTCTGAGCGTCCAGGGTGTCAGCCGGATGGCAAGCTTCAGGGGTAGCCTTGAACAACTCTTAGGAAAAGAAGAATATAAAGGCGCGAAAGTCCAGATCCGGGAAAACAAAGCCTTCGTTGACATCTATGTCATCTTGATGAGCAATATCAATGTCCGGGATGTCAGCCGGGAGATCCAATCCCGTGTTTCCAGGGCAATCTCTGAGATGGTTGGTATGGATGTTGGTGGTGTTAATATTCATATTATGGACATTGATTTTAGTGCTTGACCACGATCCAATACAAAAGAACCTTTAAAATGAAATCGCGTACAAAAGCCCGCAGTATCGCGTTACAGATACTCTATGAGGTGGATTTATGCGGGCATAAACCCGGGGATGTGCTTTCAAACCGTTTCGAATGGTTGAAAATGGATGATTCGTTGAAGAAATTCATCAGTCAAATCGTCTCAGGTGTTACCGAATACCAGCAGGTTTTGGATGAGTTTATCGCCGATTTCGCCCCGGATTGGCCCCTTGATCAGGTGGCGGTGATTGATCGCAACCTGCTCCGAATAGCTTTATGGGAGATCGCGGTATTCAAGAAGACCCCGGTCAAAGTCGCTATCAACGAAGCGGTTGAATTGGCAAAAACCTATGGATCAGAAGGCTCTTCCAGATTTATTAACGGTGTGTTGGGTGGTTTTATCGACAATTTAAAAGAGATCAAACTCAGCATGGAGATTGTAAAAGATGACAATGAAGACTAATCTCATGGCAAAACTCCCCCTAATCGTTTTTCAAACCATAAGCGTCCTCATCATCTTTACCTTGCTTACAGGCTGCGCCCTCAATTTCATTCCGGATTCATCCAAAGATAGCACCGTAAATGACACTGATGCTCTGGCAACGCCAATTGTTGAAATTAATTTTATATTGAATACCCCGACGATCCGTTCCGAAGAGGAAAGGATCGTTTTGGAAGTCCTAGATGAGGTCACCGGTCTGCCCAATAACAACCGCATGTATGATATGGCCAGGGTTAGCGATCAGCAATATGCTCTTACTTTACCTTTTCCCACCGGGACAGTGATTAAATACCGCTATGCGAAAATAGGTACAGCTATCACACGGGAAGCCAACCTGGTTGGGAAAACCGTTCGTTATCGCATGTTTATTGTTTCCGGTCAGGAAACCGTCAATGATATCCTCCAAATGTGGCAGGGAGACAGCCCCGCAAGCGAAATGGGAACCATCACCGGCACATTGACGGATCGTGACACCCTTCGACCACTCCCGGATATTATCGTTAGTGCAGCAGGTCATTTGACTTTCACCGATGCTAACGGGAATTTCATTCTGAGTGGTATCTCGCCCGGTGTGCATAATGTCCTTTTTTATGCTATGGATGGTAAATACAGAACTTTCCAGCAAGGTGCCTCCATAGCAGCTGGTCTAACTACACCCATCGAAGTGAGTCTGGCACCCATGCCCTTGGTGACTGTCACATTCAATGTTACTGCACCCAACGACGCATTAGGCGTTCCGATTTACATGGCTGGCAACCTTATCCAGCTTGGGAACACCTTCACGGATTTACCTGGTGGAATGAGCATCAAGCCCAAACGGATGCCGATGCTGACCATGAAAGAGGATGGCACCTTTTCTCTCAGTGTGCAGCTTTATGCTGAATCAGATCTGCATTACAAATTTACTCTGGGCGATGGCTATTGGAACGCGGAACAGCAATCGTCTGGCGGGTTCAATGTTCGCCAGTTGATCGTTCCCGGTCGTGATGTAACCCTTGACCTGGATATTGCGACCTGGCGAATGCCGGGGTTTGAGCCCGTCACCTTTGATGTGACCATCCTCCAGGAATCCAGCCCGAATGATGAGAAATATATCCAATTAAAGACCAATGATTGGACGGAACCTATTCCCCTCTGGCCTCTTGGAGATGGTAAATATCTCTATATTGTCTTCTCGCCTCTTGACGCCACACTGCCTTTGACTTACCGATTTTGCCGAAATGAAGATTGCCAGCAGGCACGCAATGCTGAAGCGCTCACTGCTGACGCTACAATCCAGCCCACATCCACAGCACAGACAGCCACGATCACGCTGGCAGCATGGGAAAATTGGCATGTGCTGACCCAACCAACCTCAGTCAGCGCGGCAAATATCCCCGTGAAGAGCACTTCGTACGCTACAATTATCGAATTGACGCCAGAAATGGATCCTGCCTGGCGCGTTTATGCGCCGATTGGTATCTCCAAACTCCCAGAAATTGGTGCCCAATCTGTAATATTCAGTCCACAATGGTTTATTACCGAGGGAAATACCATTCTCCAGCCCAAATTTGGCAGCACACCATTTATGTTCGAACTGGTGGACATGATGAACACCACCAAAGCCCTCGGCTTGAGTACTGGCTTATTCCCACAAATCGGGCCAGTTAATACGATAGATGCCTGGTGGGCTTCACAATTGCACTCTGAAGCCTGGTGGCAGGCATGGTTTAACGCATATCGGCAATTCTTGCTGAATTATGCCCGGATTGCTGCTGAATCTGGTGCAGATAAATTGGTTATCGGTGGTAAGGCAGTTTTACCTGCATTCTCAGGAGGTGTTTATCCTAATGGGTCAAATAGCGATGTCCCGGAAAGCAGCGAAGCTCTCTGGCAGCAGATGGTTATTGATATTCGTGCGATTTATGGCGGAGAACTTGTCTGGGCAACCAATGCTCAAATCTCAATGGACCCTCTGCCGAATTTCATTGATCAATTCGACGAAATTTATGTGACCATTGATAGCCCCCTCGCTAGCGAGGAGTTTCCGTCGTTTGATGCGGTTGCCGCCGGCTTCAATACCGTGATCGATTCCCAGATTTATCAAGTCTACCAGAGCACCTTGAAACCAATCACCATTGCCTTAGCCTACCCATCTGTGGCGGGAGCAGCGCAGGGTTGCATACTGGTCAATGATGCCTGCACGAATGATGGACTTTACTTGCCGGATGAAGTCGCTGCCTACCCACTGGATCTGGAAGAGCAGGTCCAGATTTACAATGCGATCCTACCCATCGTCGCCAGCCGGGACTGGATCACCGGAATTTCAATCCGCGGCTATGAACCCACTGTTGTTTTGCTAGACGGTTCATCGTCTATTGCAGGGAAACCAGCTCTAGATGTGGTCTGGTATTGGTTTTCAGGTTTGATTCCAGAATGATAGACGATATACTATACGAAACCACTCTAAATTTTTGGGAGGAAAACGCAATCGTATGACACAAGCACTCAACCAATGGCTTGAAGCACTCGGCATCGTTCACCACCCCGAATATCTTCATAACCCAGATCGTTCTCAACTGGTAACGGAAGCTATACTCCATAACGAAGGGAAATTAACCCATAATGGTGCCCTCGGTGTGATCACCACACCCTATACCGGTCGCTCTCCCGACGACAAATTCATCGTGGATTACCAGGACCGGGCTGATCTGTGGTGGGGCAAAGTCAACAGACGGATTTCACCCAAAGCGTTTTCTCAGCTCCAAAATCGGATCACAGCCTATTTAAGTAACCGCAAATTATATGTCATTGATTGTTTCATCGGCGCCGATCAGGCTTATCAATATAAGGTTCGGTTGGTCACCGAATTCGCCTGGCAAGCTCTGTTCGTACAAAATTTATTCATATATGATGGGTCTATTCATTCAGAATCACCCGATATAACGATTCTGGCTGCGCCTAATTTCAACACAAATCCGGAGATGGATGCAGTGCGTTCAAACGCCGGAATCTGCATTGATCTCAAAGAGAAGGTTGTTTTGATTGCGGGGTCGAAATACGCTGGTGAGATCAAAAAGTCCGCCTTCACGATCATGAACGCTCTCCTGCCCGAATCCGATGTCCTACCGATGCACTGCTCCGCTAACGTGGGTCAGGATGGTGATGTGGCTCTCTATTTTGGTCTTTCGGGTACAGGTAAAACCACGCTCTCGGCGACCCCGGACAGAAAACTGATTGGCGATGACGAACATGGCTGGGGGGTAAATGGAGTCTTTAATTTTGAGGGCGGCTGTTATGCCAAGACCATCCGTCTGAGTCCGCAACTGGAGCCAGTTATTTGGAGCGCTGCCAATCAATATGGGACAGTGTTGGAAAATGTCGTCATCACTCCTGGAGACCGGCGGACGGATTTTGAGGATGCCCGTTTCACAGAAAATACCCGTGCAGCCTATCCACTCTCACGGGTTGTGAATATCGTTCCTGAATCCATGGCGGGGCACCCGTCCAACGTCTTCTTTCTAACGGCAGATGCTTTTGGTGTCATGCCACCCATCGCAAAGTTGGACGCCGATGAAGCGATCTATTACTTTTTATCTGGCTATACGTCCAAGGTCGCCGGCACGGAACGAGGTTTGGGTCAAATGCCTAAGGCTACTTTCTCCACCTGTTTTGGGGAGCCTTTCCTGCCTCTCAAACCAGACATCTATGCCCAGCTCCTGCGAGAAAAAATTGAAGCGCACCAAAGCCAGATCTGGTTGGTCAATACAGGCTGGACGGGTGGCGACTTTACCTCGGGCTACCGGATGCCCCTCCCCCATACCCGTCGGATGGTCGAGTGGATCCTCTCGAGTGAACATGCCAATGTTGAATATCATTCAGACTCGATATTCAATCTCTCAGTGCCCGATGAGATTCCGGGAATCCCCACAGATCTCCTTTATCCGGAGAAAACCTGGCAGGATAAATCAGCATTCATGGAGGTAGCAAAAGCCTTAAAGTCTGACTTTGAAGAGAATTTCAAGCAATTTGAACCTTACCTCTAAGAACTAAAGCTTATCAAATCTAATAAGATAAAGCAAACCAGCGCGCAGAAGAAACACACGCCCAATCGAACTTTTGAGGAGATAAACTTCTTCCGCATAATAACAGCTGAAATTGCTGTCCCGATTAGGGATAACAAAAGGGTGAGCAGAAAAGCCCACATCCCGCCAGGAAACCCGATCAGGAATCCCAGGACACCTGCACCATACACATCACCAAAACCAAAAGCCTGATCAGAGTTGCTCTCACTGTATTTTCGCTTGATAAATTGCTTTCCCAGCCCATAAACAGACCATCCTATTACAAGGTTGGCAACCCCACCAAAAAGAAAATGGTTCAAGTCACCTTCAAGAAGGCCGAAATAAATCCCGACTACGAGAGCGCTACCCAGAAAATGGATCGGAATCCGTCCCTGATCGTGATCAATTAGTGCCAGATTAAACACTAAGAAAACAGACACAATTCCTTTTGTAAGAAAAAGGATATCCTTTGCGGCTAAAATGAGTGTTATGGTTATACTTACAGAAACAAGGGAAATAAATGTTAAAATTACCTTATCAGGTTTTCGCTTTTGGATATGATAAACTTCTTTAGCGCCCAAACCGATAAAATTTGTCATCATCAGACAGATAGCCGACAATAGGATGGCTATTGTAGAAGCATGAAAATATCTGAGCCAAAACATGTTTAAAATTATAATTCAACAAATTTTTCAGGAGTGACTATGGAAAAATTTATCATTCAAGGTGGTATTCCACTCAAAGGCGAGCTCACACCTTCCGGCAACAAAAACGCAACGCTTCCAATGCTAGCAGCCTGTTTACTGACCGATGAACCTGTCACATTGCGTAATGTACCGGATATCCTCGATGTCCGGGCGATGATCAAGCTTCTGCAAAGTTTGAATGTCCAAATTGAGTTTCTTGATGAAACGACCCTCCGCCTGTGCGCCAACGAAATCAGACCTGCGGATCTCGATCCGAGCATCTGCCGGCAAATCCGCGCATCAATCCTCCTGGCTGGTCCGCTAATCAGCAGGGTTGGGAAGTTGTTTTTACCTCCTCCGGGTGGTGATGTGATCGGCCGCAGGCGATTGGATACCCATATCCTTGCTTTTTCCCATCTCGGGATTGAGACCCATTACATCAATAATCAATTCCAATTCAAATCCCAGGGACTGATCGGTGCAGATATTTTAATGGATGAAGCCTCCGTTACGGCCACCGAAAACGCAATCATGGCATGTGTCCTGGCTAAAGGAGAAACAATTCTCAGGAATGCAGCCAGCGAGCCCCACATCCAGGAATTATGTTTGTTATTGAATAAAATGGGTGCCAAGATTGAAAACATCGGTTCCAACACCTTACATATCACCGGTGTTGAACGCTTGCACGGCGGCGAGTTTACCATCGGCCCGGATTATCTGGAAGTTGTCAGCTATATTGGCGCTGCGGTCGTCACGCATGGGGCGATCCGGATCAAACACGCTGGAGTGGAACATCTCGATATGATCCGTTTGGTAATGAACCGCCTGGGTGTTACCTGGGATTACGCCGGAGATGATATCATCGTTCCCGATGAGCAACTCTTGACCATTGAGCCTGATTTGGGGAATGCGATCCCGGAAATTTCCGTGATGCCCTGGCCTTCCTTCCCCACAGATCTGATGAGCATCGCCATTGTTATTGCCACCCAATCAAAAGGCAGCATCTTGTTCCATGACTGGATGTATCCTTCCCGGATGTATTTCACGGATAAACTGGTCGGCATGGGAGCGCAGATTGTTCTATGCGACCCGCATCGGTGTATTGTGCAAGGTCCGACAGAACTCAATGCTGAACACCTGGAAAGCCCGGATATCAGGGCAGGAATGGCTCTGGTATTAGCGGCGCTTTCTGCTCAAGGCGAAAGCGTCATCGGGAATGTCAGCCAGATCGATCGAGGATATCAAAGGGTGGATGAAAAATTGCGTGTGTTAGGTGCGAATATCAAACGTGTATAAATTTAATTATGTAAGAAGTAAAAAAAGGCGCTTGATCGGCGCCTTTTTGATTCTAACATCTGAAAATTTTAGCTGGGATCCTCGTGATCTTTGACAACATCCATGAATTGATCTATGACTTCACGCAGCATGGGTTCGGGTAAGGCGCCTACCTGGCGGTTGACGATCTTGCCTTCAAAGATCAAGAGCATGGTTGGAATACCCTGAACGCCATACTTCATCGCCCATTCAGAATTCTCGTCAGTGTTGACTTTGGCGACAATTATCTTACCTGCGAATTCCTCTGCGATCTTGTCCAGGATAGGAGCAACCATCTTGCACGGACCGCACCACGGCGCCCAAAAATCAACAACCACAGGAAGGGATGATTCCAAAACTGTTTTCTCAAATGCCGCATCTGTAACTTTAATCGGTTCATTTACCATATTCTTTAGTCTCCTCTATCATTTATTTGATTACTGCAGTATATCATAAGTGTCATTTATGAATATTAAAGTTTTATATATATTTAGACCATAATTGTATTAATTATATTAAAGAGTCAGATAATTCTCAGCAGGGTCAGTAAAGTTCTGATCTTAACTAAAAATGGCGGTCCCAATATTAATAGTCCGATGATAACAGCTGAGCTTGCGGCGATCAACACACCAGCCGCGCCGACATCCTTCCCTACTTTAGCCAGTGGATGGAGATCGGGGCTGGCAAGGTCCACACCAATTTCCAGAGCCGTATTCAGAAATTCAGCTGTCCAAACCATCGCAATGGTCAGGATCAAAACAGCCCAATCGTGGGTGGGCAGACCAAGCCATAACGCCGTCAGGATCGTCGCCACCGTGGCAATCGCATGGATCCAGGCATTCTGTTGAGTCCTGATAACATGCCACCAACCAATGATGGCATTTTTAATACTTGTCAAACGAGAACACACGAATTTGAGCATTAAACCTGTTCCCTCCCAGCCCGTCCCAATTATTTATTGAATGCTGAACTATCATTGACTGAGAACCAGTGATTATTCAACAGCATAAGCGATCCCCAAAGGTTTCGGTCCGGAGTGTGTCGCAAGGACACAACCGACCTGTGCCGTTAATATTTCAATTGGTTTTCCCAATTCCTGAATTCTTTCTATCAAAAAATCTACCTCATCCTGACAATCGAGATGGGTGATGAAAATTCTACTGATTTTCGAAATAGAAAGCTGTTCTTCAAAGTAGGAAAAAAGGGCTTTTACCGCCCGGAACCGTTCTCCTCGGACTTTCTGTAGCACACCCAGAGTGCCATCCTGCCGGATTTTCAGGAAAGGATGGATCTTTAACATGCTGGCTACAAAATGTTCGATTGATGAGCACCGGCCGCCGTGGTAAAGATAATCCAGGGTATCCAGGATAAATATGCCGCGTGTTTTCGTAATAAAATCCCGCAATCGCTGGCTAAGCTCCTCGAATTTCATACCCTCATCCCGCCACTCAGCCGCTTTCAATACAACCTGGCCATAACCGGTCGAGATACTCAAAGTATCGATCAAATCGATGGTTCTGTTATCAAGTTCCTCGAGAGCAAGTTGGGCATTACGAAATGTCGTTGAGAGTTTGCTGGATACACCCAAGTAAATGGTCGGTTCCTCCCGATTGAAGAATTTCATAAAGTCACCCGGTGAGGGGGCTGAAGTCGTTGGATATTGACCCGTTCTCTGCACCGTATCAAACATTGCTTGTGCCTGAATTTCTGAGCCATCTTTATAGTTGCGTCCATTCAAATGAATGTACATTGGGATTGTTGAAATTTGATATTTTTCAAGAATATCCCTGGAAAGATCGGCGGTGGAGTCGGTTAGAATGTTTATCATTGCATAGTCACTGTGTCGAATATAAAGGATCACCTTCTTCTGATTATACCAATTAATTATCCCGTCATTTATTCCCAGACACCGGTTTTTGATTTATTGATAGTGGGGTATAATCGGTGTCGCTAATAAGTTATAATTTTAGAAAACAAAATAGTTGAGGCGAGTAAATGGTTTTTGTCGAAATTGAGCTAAGCGTTTCCTATTGGAAATCACTTGAAATTATTCAACAAGATATCGAGTTTTTATATTCTTATCTTCTGGAAAAAGAGACTCCCTTACCATCCACGAAATTGGCAGAAGCACTCATAATAGAGCGGATTCACGCCGAAAAGAAGCTTCTCCAGGAAAAACAGCAACAAAATGGGGAAATCTATACGCCAGAAAAAGAATATTCCATTGGCGAAAAAATACAATTTCCAGCGATGAATTGGATTAGTGGGGAGGTTACGGATATTCGCGAGGGGAACAATCCCGAATTGCTGACTCTTAAAGTGATCTCCGTTGATCTTGAGAATGGAAAATCCAGGCAATTCGCTGCAAATATCGAAGACCATAAACTCAACCAAATTGCCTCATCAACCGATGATATGGGTGCTGAAGATGAACAGGAAATAGTTGAGAAATTTGGCGATGAAATCACCGAGAAACTAGATAAAAAACTCGAAGAAAATAAGGATCTCGTCCGGATCGGTGCAGACTGGTTCCCCAAATCTCTCCTGATTGAATTCAATGTAGGGCATCTCAATTTGGCAGAAGCTGTTCTGGATATGCACAGTGGCGGTCCACTTCCAGTTGAGGATCTTTTGGACCAAATCGAGATCGACACCGATGACCCGGCTGAATTAGTCCGATTTTCAATGAACTATGCCTTACAAGAGGATACTCGCTTTGATGAAGTAGGTCCTCGTGGAATCGTGCAGTGGTTCCTGAACCGGTTGGAGCCTGAATATGTTCGGGAAAAGCCTCTCGAATTAACGTTTATTCCTGTCGATTATGACCGTTCGGTAATGACCAAGGACATGCTGGTTGCCGAACAACAGATAGATGACGAACTCATCGAACCCAATCCCGAATACACGAGACGCAAGGTTGGCAACGAGGTTGCTATTTCGCTGACCTACCCCCACTGGCGTACTGGCAGCGTCCCACTCACACAGTTCACGCGACCTTTCTTCCCCACATCAATTGAAACACCTCGAGTCAAATTTACATTGATTGATGAAGAGGGTGAAGAGATTTCCGCGTGGGTTGTCAGGCCCTTCAATTATGTTTATGGCCTCCGGAAGTGGTATGAGGAAAAGGAACTGATGCCGGGCAGTATTATCCGTATCAAACACGGTAAACAACCCGGTGAGGTTTTGATCCAGTCCGAACCGAAGCGCACCAACCGTGAATGGATCCGCACACTCTTGATCGGCGCAGATGGCGGGATCGTATTTGCCATGCTGAAACAAACGATTGGGGCGGATTTCAATGAACGGATGGCAATAGCGGTACCTTCAACTGAGGTTCTGGATGAGCTCTGGCAGAAACGTGCGAACAACCCCCGACCCATCAAACAGGTGATGATTAGCATCATGAATGAATTGGCGAAATTGAATCCCCAGGGACAAGTCCATGCCATTGAATTATATGCTGCAATGAATTGCATTCGCCGGTGTCCTCCGGGATTAGTGTTCAGTTTGTTAGCGTCGAATCCTGAATTTGCCGCTGTTGGCGATCTATATTACCATTTGAGCGAAAATTCATAAGGAAAGGATAGCATGGATTCGAAGCGAAACAGCTTGGTCAAACCTGATCTTACAACACCCTTTAAGATTGATTTTGATTGGTGGAAAAAACACGATCGTGATTATCGTGTATATCTCCGCAGTTTCTTATGTGATGAACATCAGGAAGTGTTTGAGAGCCTGAACAATGATGAAACGATTGATTGGGTCGATCCTCAAACTGCTGAAGTCACGCAAGTGGATGGTCTCCAGCATGTTCTTATCACTCATTGTGCCAAGCAAGAGAATTTTCTGAACAACAGAATGGCTCTGGTGGATTCTGTTTTCAGGATCTTTCTTTCGAACGGAAATGAACCTCTCACACCCGAAGAACTGGGTGATGCGCTAAACCGCCCTGCATCCACGATCTTGAGAACCCTTTCTGGAATCCGGGTATATAAGGGGATCCGCCCGATCAGCCATTGATGGCATGCTATAATATAGGTCCTAAAATTGCCCCTGTAGCTCAATTGGATAGAGCACTGGACTTCTAATCCAACGGTTGCAGGTTCGAGTCCTGTCAGGGGCGCTGAAGGAAACACTCCGAAAAATTTATAGATCTTATTTTTTGCACCAATAAAAACTGAAACCAGCTTCGGTTTTTATTGGTATAATCAATAGATAGGTGAAAGAAATAATTTAGAAAGGAAAAATAAAATGAAGTTAATCCTCCGCTGGTTGATCATCGCAGTTTCACTATATCTGGCTGTACTTATCGTTCCCGGGATTACCGTTGAAGGAGACGCCTGGGTCGCCTTCGCTGTCACGGCGTTGGTGCTTGGTTTGGTAAATGCGATCATCCGTCCCATTCTAAAGCTCCTATCCTGTGGATTCATTATTATCACACTGGGTCTTTTTGTCTTCATCATCAATGCTGGCACCTTTTTACTTGCTTCTAGAATTGCACAGAACTGGTTTGGCGTTGGTTTCTATGTGGCTAATTTTGGCGCTGCTCTATTGGGTTCCATAGTTGTGAGTATTGTTTCCGTCGTGCTCTCCCAGATCCTGATCGAGGATAAAGACAAAAATTGATCCTTTGCACAACTAAATTTAATTTGCCATTGATCAGATTTTCGAGTATACTTTGACGCTGTGCTGAAAATCTGATAATCGGCGCGCAAAAAGAAGCCAATTTAATACCGGTTTCTTTCCGCTACCCAGCTATCCACGATAGTGAAGAGTAGCAGACCCAAGGAAAGGAGTTCCAAATGCGACAGTATGAATTAATATTAATTGTCCAACCCGACCTGGACGAGGAAGCCACCCAGGGTGTTATCGACCGTGTTAAGGACCTGATCACCGACAACGGTGGAGAGATCCTCAAGATGGATCTTTGGGGTGCAAGGCAGCTTGCCTATCTGGTCAATAATTTCCGGGAAGGCTATTATGTCTATATGGAAGTGAAGTTCGCTCCCGAATTTGGCACAGAGTTGAAACAAACCCTGCGCTATGTTGAACCGATTCTCCGTTACATGCTCACAAAGATAGATGAGTGATTAAGCGCCTTCATTGGAAGTGAGGCTTCACATGGCTCGTGGATTAAACAAGGTAATGGTCATTGGCTACCTCGGGAGAGAACCAGAGATGCGATTTACCCCTAGTGGGAAATCTGTCTCTACCTTTTCCATTGCCTGCGATCGCACCTGGAAGTCCTCAGATGGCGAAAAACACAAAGAAACAGAGTGGTTTAACGTTGTCGCCTGGGGTGCCCTCGCGGAAATAACCAAGCAATACCTATCTACAGGTAGTCTGGTTTACGTGGAAGGGCGCTTGCAATCCCGTACCTGGCAGGATAACGATGGAAATCCTCATAAAAGCATTGAAATCGTAGCCCGCGATATTTTACTGCTCAAGGACAAGAAAACTAACGAAGAAGATATGGATGACTCGGAGGATATTGAAGAATATCCCTTCTAAGTCTCTAATTTGAAAGATAGGAGATCAAAATGAGTGAATATAAAGGAAATCGCTTTTATACACGGTCTAAAGTTTGCCAATTTTGCACTGATAAGTCGATAAAGATCGACTATAAAAATGCCGACCTGCTCCGCAGATACGTTGACGACACCGGGAAAATTCGTCCCCGGCGCCAAACTGGAACCTGCGCAAAACATCAACGTGAAGTAGCAAAAGCGATCAAGAATGCTCGCCACATTGCTTTGCTGCCCTTCTCTGGCATTTAATGGCTAATGTTAATAGCAAAAATTCAGTGTAGATAGGTCAACAACGATGGCAAATTCAGAAAAGAAAAAGAGAACCGTCACTAAAAAACATCTCGCTCGGAAGCAACGCGAAGCGAAACAGACCAGGATGATTGTTATTACAACAATCATTACTGGCGTTGCCATCCTCGGCCTGGTCATGTATGGTTTAGTTGAACAATTAATTATCCGCCCTCAAAAACCTGTTGCCCAGGTTGGAGATCAGGTTATCACAGTTGACGAATTTGAATCGAGCGTTAAATACACTCGGGTTCAAATGCTCAACCAGGTTTACCAATATTACACTTATTATCAACAATTTGGTGAAATGGGTCAAAGTTTTCTCCAAACAGCACAGAGCCTGGCGTCTCAATTGGATCAACCTGTGGCTTTAGGCAGTGACGTTTTAGATGAAATGATCAACGATATTATCGTTCGAGAAGAAGCTGCCGCTCGTGGAATAACCGCCAGTGATGAAGAAATTGACGAGGCTATTCAAACAGGATTCGGCTTCTTCCCCAACGGCACACGTACCCCAACTACAACAGCCACCATTCTAGCAACCGCTACCTATTCGGAAACGCAGCTCGCATTGGTAACTTTGACAAGCACGCCCACAGCGACGGATCTCCCAACAGAAACACCCGCCGTCTCTCCCACACCTTCTGAAGCCACTCAAGCGGAGGAGACAGAGGAGACAGCCAATGCTGAATCAACTTCGGCTTCGTCCGAAGATGATCCACTTGCAGATACACCGACACCGGAACAATCACCGACCATAACACTGACACCCACCATTACCCTCACACCAACCCCCTACACGACCGAGGTTTTTGGTAAGAACATTGATGATTTCAATGAATCGTATGATCTTTACGATTTCAATATTAACGACCTGCGCGCTATTTACGAGGTTGAGATTTTACGGGATAAATTGATGGAAGAAATCACTCTGGACATGGTTCCCGTTCAGGAAGAGGTCTGGGCACGCCATATCCTGGTTGAGACTGAAGAAGAAGCTCAAGAAGTGCTTCAGAAGCTGGAAAACGGCGAGGATTGGCATACCCTGGCTGCTGAATACTCAACTGATGAATCGAACAAGGATCAGGGTGGTGCTTTAGGTTGGTTTAATGCCGAAAAGATGGTGGCGCCATTTTCCGACGTCGCATTCAGCCTGAACGTTGGAGAGATCAGCAACCCGGTTGAGACCAGTTTTGGCTTCCATATCATCCAGGTTCTCGGAAAACGCGATAGCCAAATTCCTGCGAACGAATTCAAGCAGGATAAGCAGCAAGCCCTTGAAACCTGGCTCAGCGAAGAGCGAAATGCACGGGAAGACATCGTGATCTTCGACTACTGGGAAGATTACGTTCCTAATATTCCTGAAATTCCGCAACAGCTCCTTTTAGAACTCTATCAGCAATCTCAGTAGGATACGTTTCCGTTCGGAATTCTCCCTGATGAAATAATAAAGTAAAATAGGCGCCGAAATCGGCGCCTATTTTTGTCAAGTGAGACTTTTTATATTAATGCCGATGCATGCTATTCAAGATAGGTTTCATCAACATCTTCAAGCTTCAGACTGATCATCTGGCTGGTTGAATCACGCCCCATCGTTACGCCATAAATGACGTCTGCAGCTTGAACCGTATTGCGATTATGGGTGATGATCACAAACTGGGTCTTTTTCGCCAGCTCCTGGAGTAAATCGATGAACCGGCTTACATTCGATTCATCGAGCATAGCATCAACCTCATCCAGGATGCAAAAAGGCGTGGGTGACACCTTCAACAAGGCAAAAATTAACGCAACTGCGGTCAGACTGCGCTCACCGCCAGATAATAATGCCAATCCCTGGCTCCGCTGGCCTGGCAATCGCGCTTCAATGTCTATCCCACCCTCAACCGGATCTTCATCGTCCGAGAAGAGAAGTTTGGCTTCGCCACCGTTGAATAAACGTGTGAAGTACGATGAAAATTCCTGGTTGACCGCTTTGAATGTTTTGATGAAATCCCTCTCCATCAACAGATCCAGCTCATTGATGACCTCACGGAGATCCTTGCTTGCACTTTCAAGGTCCTCTACCTGGTTGGTTAAGAATTCATGGCGATCTTTGACTTCAATATACTCTTGTTGTGCCTCTGGATTGATAGCGCCAATCCGCCGGATCTGTGTCTTAAGCTGTTTGATGTTATCTTCCAGAATGTCTGGAATTTCCTGGATGAACGGCAGGTCTTCTATTGTTCCATCATCAAATGGGAGTGGTTTTGGACCATCAACTCTTTGTTCATAATCATACGAGACCAGGCCAAAATCGTCCTCAATGTGCTGTTGCAAATTCTGAAGCTGATCATTTCTTCGGCTCAATTCCAATTGTAATTGTGTATATTGTCGTTCCGCAATGATCATTTGCTTGAGGGAATGTTCTTCCAATTTTTGCAGAGCCGAGGCCGATTTTTCAGCTTCTTCTTCTGCTGCTGTCAAAGGATCAATCTGGTTCCTTTCTACGTCATTAATCAATTGATTGGTTTTGCTGACCGCTTCTTTCAGGATTTTATCTTGTTGTTGAATTTCGACTAGGCCAGCTTCCAATGAGTCAAACCGTGATTGGTAGGTCTCCAGTCTTTGCCAGGCTTCGATAATTCGGTTGTGATGATCTTGATAACGTTGTCGAGAAGTCTCCAGAGCATTTTGGGTGATAATGCGATGCGTATGCCAATTATTTAACTCCTGTTGCACTTCAAACACCGGGAATGCGTTAACATCAGCCAAAAGGAGTTTTTCTTCCTCAAGTAATTCAGCGACCCGGGAGTGAATGTTTTCCAGGCGCATTTCATCATCCTGGACATGCTTCCTGGTTTTTTCTTGATTTGTTTTTATCTCAGAGAGCCGCTCGTTATGCCATGCGACTTGTTCATTCAATCTGGTCAGTTCATCACGGGTGTTTTGGAGCTGTTGCCAAGCCGATTCCCGCTCCCGCTCAATATTCCGAAGGTTTTTTGCTAGTGTATGATGTTCCTCTTGACATTTCAACATAGAGGAATCAATCTCAACCAGTTCTGTTTTTTGTTTTGTAACCTTCTCCTCAAGGTCAGCCAGTTCCTGCTGCATTTCGTTCTTCCTGCGGGTCCTTCCGATCCTTTTCCCAGCAGCGTTTTGTCCGGAGATCAGAATACCGTTCGCTTGATAAACAATCCCCTTAAGCGTTACTGCTTTCTGCAGCCCTTGAAGCTCTGGTTGAAGAGATTGTGCAGTAGCTGTATTATCTACGATCAGAATATCAGATAAAAGATCATCTACAAGATTGCGATATTTTTCATCAGCCTGGACAAGTTCATTTGCATAACCGATCACGCCATCCCTTTTAGCTAATCTCTTGAGTTGAGCTTTTTTTGCAGAGTGATCCAAAGGCAATAATGCAACCCGGTCTCGGTCCTGAGACTCAAGGTATTTAACAACAATATCCTTATTGTCTGAGGGAATGATCAGCAAATCAGCCAATTCACCCAGCGCCGCGCTGAGCGCTCGCTCATATTTTTCATCGATAATGATATGCTGTGAAAGAGGTTCAATCCCCTTGGGTAAACGACCTTTTCGAGAATCCTCAAGGACGGTTTTAGACCCTTCCGAATAGCCACTCAGGGCGGCTTCCGCCTGCTGAAGTATATCTAATTGAGCCTGTAATTTTACTTGTGCTGTTTCCAGAGAGGATACTTTATCCGATAATCTTTGTTTTTCATCTCGCAGGCGTTCAATCTGTTCGTCCTTCTCTTGGAGGTCAAACTCAACCTTTGAGGATAGTTCCTTTATTTTCGTGAACGAAGCATCAAAGGATTCCATTTTCTTACTGAGGGATTCTTTCTGCTGATCTAATTCATGCAATGAGGCTTCGATTCTAGATTGTTCATGTAGATAGGTTTCCAGCCGATTGCGAAGCTCATCCAAATGAGCTGAAACCTGCACATTTTCTGTTTCCAGGGTCACTCGCTTCTTGCGGGCAGCATTGAGTTGCGCTTCTGCCGCTTCCTTTTTACCAGAAACATTGGAAAGTTTCTCTTCAACACGCTTGACCTCGTCTGTTGCTGCATTAAAATCAGCGAGACGTTGATCGATCTCTTCTTTGAAGCTTACTTCCTGGGATCCCAATTCTTTGATCGCTTCTTGAACATTGGCAATGTCAATTTCTAAATTGCTTTTTTGCTGGTTGTAAGACCGGCGACGTTCATCAATGATCGCCAGTTCCCGCGTGGACTGCTCTAATTCACGATGATACGTTGCTAACTCATTATGAGCAGCTTCGAAGGATTTTCGGTTGCTTTGAAGTGCTTTTCGCGATCCCTCAACCTTTTCTCCCACCTCCGCTTGTTTATGGCGTAAAACACCCAGTCGTTTTTCCTGGTCCAGATAGGCATTCCGGACATTGCGCAAATCCTGCTGCTTTTGGTGCCAGTGATAGCCATACCATTCTCTCAACAGGACCTGCAGATCTGCCCGAAGTCGCTCATATTCATTGAAGCGGGTAGCCTGTCTTTCGAGGCTGCGCAGACGGGGCTTGATCTCTGTCATGATATCAAGCACTCGATCCAGATTCTTGCGGGTGGCTTCGAGTCGCCTGAGAGATTCTTCTCTGCGGGAACGATAAAGACCAATCCCCGCCGCTTCCTCAAATAGCTTGCGGCGTTCATCAGGTTTCAGTGCCAGGGCGACATCGACCAACCCCTGACCGATGATCGTATAAGACATCTCTGCAAGCCCAGTTTGGGAGAGTAATTCGGTGATATCCTTCAGGCGGACCTTTTGTCCATTCAGAAGATACTCGTTCTGGCCATCCCGATACGCTCGACGTGAAACGGTGACTTCCGAGTAGTCAATAGGCAGCCACCCACCCTCGTTATTAAACGTGATAGTTGTGGAAGCCATCCCTGCGCGGGGTCGCTGCTGAGAGCCGGAAAAGATCATGTCTTCTGTACGTTTGGCTCTCAAAAGCGAATAAGATTGCTCGCCTAAAACCCAGCGAATACTGTCGGCAATATTCGACTTACCCGACCCATTCGGACCGACAATAGCCGTAATCTGGCCTGGAAATTCCAACCGGGTTATGGTCGAAAATGTTTTAAAACCTTGTAGCTCTAACGATTCCAAACGGTTAGCCATAAACTAATTTTGCTCCAGAATACCGAGTTTTATAAGGGCCTCTTTGGCGGCTGCTTTTTCTGCAGATTGTTTGCTGGAACCAATTCCCCGTCCATAAGGCTTCTTGCCTATTCTCACTTCCATCTCAAAGGTTTTAGCATGGTCAGGACCTTCTTCAGCTACCAGAATATATTTAGGTGAGGAATGTCCATCTCCTTGCGCCCATTCCTGTAAGCGGCTTTTAGTGTCTTCATCCAGATGAGTTTGAAAGATTTCATCCACTACTTTTTTAAGCAACGGTACCATAAATTTGTTAACCGCCGGGAGTCCGCCTTGAAGATAAAGTGCACCTACCAGGGCTTCAAAGGCATCACACAACAAAGTTAATCGATCCCGCCCGCCAGCCTGGATCTCACCTCGTCCCAATCGCAAAGCTTGTCCGAGATCAATGTCCTTGGCAAAGTTAGCTAATTGATCTGTATGAACCAATGCCGCTCGAAGGCGAGTCAGATCACCCTCCGGTTTTTCTGGGTAATGGTTATAAAGCCATTCTGCGACAATGAAATCCAGTACTGCGTCACCTAAAAATTCCAGGCGTTCATTGTCTTCAATAGCATCTTTATTCTCATTTAGATAGGATCTGTGTGTGAGCGCCCGGGTCAGAATAAAATAATTTTTAACTGGTAAATTCAAGCGTTTGGAAAACTGTTCCGGCGTTTCCGGCGTAAACAGATCTGTCATGGTTCTGGATCCTTTCTCCAGAACTATCGATGCGCACGCCATCTCATAAAAATGGCTTGCGCATCAACAGTTCAATGCGGTTTATTGACTGTTGCAGTTCAAATAAATATTGTAACCGATTATGTCATAATTTCAAAATAAAAATTTTTCCTTTCCACATATTTGGGTGATTCCAAGATAATTCTTGAATCTGCTAACTCCAATAATTCATGCAAACAAACTTCGAGGGTATAATTTGAACCAGGTATCAAATTATGGCAATTTTCCATACACCTGGTTCTGACTATACCATCCACACCGATGTTTATGACGGTCCGTTGGACCTGCTATTAAATTTAATTTCCAAAGCCGAGCTTGATATTACCCGGTTATCGCTGGCAAAAGTCACCGATCAATATCTTGCACATCTGGAGCAAATTCAACAGACGTCCGCAGTCGAAGTATCAGAATTTCTGGTTATTGCAGCGAAACTCATCCAAATTAAATCCGAAGCGCTGCTCCCTCGCCCACCCGTTCGCGAAGAAAGTGAAGAAGACCCGGCCGAGAGTCTCGCGCGCCAGCTTCGAATCTATAAAGAAGTCAAAAGTGTAGCAAAGTGGTTCCAATCCCGGGAGGAGCGTGGGTTAAGATCTTATATTCGGCTTGCTCCACCACCGGTAATTCAAGAGGATTTGGACCTCAAAGGTGTTACTGTCGATGACCTGGTTGAGTTATTAAAATCACTTTACCGCTTTGAAGAAGAAGCCGCCCCCCTTACCTCCGTAGTGGCAATCCCTAAAGTGACGATCAAGAATAAAATTCGTGACCTGATTCTCAACCTTCGCAAACAAGACCGTCTTTCATACCGGCATATGTTGCCAAAGCATTATGACCGGATTGAAGCGATTGTGCTCTTCCTGGCGGTATTGGAATTGATCAAGCAACAATATGCCACCGCATTCCAGAAAGGGCTTTTCACCGATATTGATCTATCCGCAACGGAAAAGACTTTCCACGATGAAGAAATCACATTGGCATTTGATGATTAAATCCGTTATAATTAATCTTGGAGTGGAAGAAATTAATATCAAAAATATATTTGAACAATTGGAAATTTTAACCTATGACCGATGAAATTAAAGAAAAAACGGTAAAAGTGCCAAAGAAACCCTCCAGTCACGAGTCCGTATCTCAAACATCTGGGACATCTAATAAGAAATTCGCAATCATTTCTATTATTGTAATCATTGTCATTTTGACACTGGTAGTTGTAGCGACCATTTTCCTGGTCAACCCGGAAAACAGCCAAACAACGGAACAGATCCGGGACGTGTTCATCATATTTATGGCTTTGGAATCATTGGTCATTGGTGTTGCCCTGGTTGTGTTGATCATTCAACTATCAACCCTCATCAACCTTCTTCAAAATGAGATCCGGCCAATTATTGATTCCACGAATGAGACAGTGAACACGCTGAAAGGCACTGCAAAATTCATCAGTAATAACCTGTCAGAACCAGTTATTAAAGTAAATCAATTTATGGCGATGATTAAACAGCTCATTAATCCTCGAAAGAGGAATTAAATCGCTGTTTGCTAGAAAACACAAAAAATTTAACTAGTAAAAAAGGAGAAAGTTATGTCAGAGAAGAATGATTTTGGAGCATTTTTGATCGGCTTTATTGTCGGCGGTCTCACCGGTGCAGCAGTTTCACTCTTATTTGCGCCACAATCTGGTGAAGAGACTCGAGCGTTGATCCACGACAAGGCGATCGAACTTCGCGATCGGGCAACTGAAACAGTTGAAGAAGCCCGTGTCCGCGCAGAAGAAGCCTGGTCCGATGCAAAGGAAAAAGCTGAAGAATGGTCAAAACTCGCTAAGGAACAGACTGATGAGTTTCTCGATAAGGGTGAAAAAGCCCTTGATGAAGGACGTGAGAAGCTGGCAGAATCAATCAAACCAAAAGAGAAAAAGGCGAGTTAATTTTTAAGCCCAGGTAAAGTTTGGAGAGGCTGGAAATATTATCCAGCCTCTTTCGCCTTAACAAAGGCAGCACTCACCCCATCCAGTATATCCATTGCAGATACGCTGATGTCAGTCCCTGCAACTTTTCCCGCAGCTACCCCGGCTTGTGCATGCAGCCACGCCCCCACACTGGCAGCATTGATTGCCGGCACATCCTGTGCCAATAGACCACCGATCACGCCCGAAAGCACGTCCCCACTCCCGGCTGTTGCCAGTGCCGAATCACTGGTCGGGTTGACCATCAGGTCGCCCTCAGGTGTGGCAATCACTGTGACTGCCCCTTTTAATAACAGCACGACATTCCATTTTTGAGCGTATTCCTGCGCAATGCGCCACCGGTCGGATTGAATCTCGTTGATATTTAATCCTGTCAGGACCGACATCTCTCCAGGATGCGGCGTCAAAATTGTTTGCTTTGGAACTGCTTTCCACCATTGATCTATCCGACAGAGGAGTTTCAATCCATCTGCGTCAAATACGGCGGGGAGATTCTCGGGGATGAAACTCAGCAATTTACCGAGAAAAGCTGTGTTTTCATCACTCAAACCCCAGCCAGGCCCAACCACCAGAGAATCCGCACATTCTAAACCCACTTCTAAATCTGTGGCGCCTTTTGGATCGAAAAAACCATTGATATCCGGTAAGATAGTCCACACCGCCTCAACAAACTTTCCGGACAGGTTCTGTTGTACATCGCGAACCGTGGCAACATTCACTAGACCACACCCCGAGCGATAGGCTGCCGAACCCGCCAGGTAAGCTGCGCCGGTGTATGGTGGAGTGCCTGCCACAACCAAACAAGTACCAAATGTCCCTTTATGACCTGTGTCCGGGCGTTCAGGAAGATTTAGTGTTACAAATTCCCGATCGATCATGACAGGCAATGTTTCTGACACATGTTGAGATAGATCATCAATCCCAATATCGATAAAATGAAATTCGCCTGAGAATGATCTGGCTGGATGCTTTAACAAGCCCACCTTCATTGCCGCCATAGTCAAAGTGTGATCCGCTTTCAGGGTTACATCCGAAACCTTCCCGGTATCACAATCCACGCCTGAAGGGCAATCTACAGCAACTACTAGCGCCTGAGAGCGATTTTGGATGATTTCAGATAGTGTACCCATTACCTCGCGCAGCTTGCCGTGGAGCGGTAATTTGAACCCTGTTCCAAGGATCCCGTCAAGGATCACAACACCGGGCAGAAGTGCTGCTTCCAAAACGCGCATGTTTTGTTTCTCTGAGATGTCAACGACGCACCCCCCCCACATCAAGTAATCATCAATTAGTTGATCACCCTCACGAGGCTTCGCCAAAAACGCCATTGTCCGCACACCTCGCTTCGTTAATTCCATCAACGCGATCAATGTGTCTCCACCGTTATTACCAAAACCCACCAGACCAATCACGCCATGTTTCACAGGCATTTGCCGATAGACCCAGTTTGCGATCCCCCACCCGGCATGTCGCATCATCGTTTCATAAGACAAACCATTGGCATTGGCGGATTTCTCTATGGTTTCCATTTGTTCAACAGAGACGATATGCATGTTGATCCTTTCCAAAAGAAACTGTTACGTACATTATACGAGATTAGTCTTACGATTTGATGGTCACAGTCATGATTTGGGTATACTATTAAGTAATTCAATCTCCGATGAAAATAATCGGACGACTCTCTTGAAAATGCTTGACTTTTAATACCCCATGTGATAATATATCTTTCGCTCGGGGGCGTGGTGTAGTGGTTTAACATGCGGCCCTGTCAAGGCCGAGACCGCGGGTTCGAATCCCGTCGCTCCCGCTCGAAGTGCGAGGTGTTCCTCGCACTTTTTGCGTTAAAATGCTTAGAATTCAGCAAGAATAATTGAAAAAGAAAAAGAGGAGTTAACAGCCAACCAACTCCTCCTTCAAAATTAGTTACCTGGATTAGTCTTGCTGTTCGTGATCATGATTGATGATCTTCGCGCGTTCCGCCATCAAATTCCGCAACTTTGCTGAATCTTTGGGATAGGTGAGATAGAAGAGACTGAACACTGCCGCACATATGATCCACGGAAACGGCACTGTCCAGACCATAGCTTCGGTCAAGCCGATCCGGTCTGCCAGTGATCCGGCGATCACACCGGCTGCAGCTGCAAACCCGCTTTCAATAAAAGTGGTTATAGAAAAGGCGGTCGCCCGTAATTCTGGCGGCGTAACGCCCTGCATCATGGGTTCTTTAGCGCCTTTACCCGGCCAGCTGATCATTAATGCTGTGAAGAAAGCCAAAACAATGATGCCCCATAAAGACCAATCAGCAGTCTGTGTGAAAAGGATATAAGTCAACGGGATGCCGCTGATGATAGAGACCTGACCAATGATCGTTCTGCCATATTTTGGATTAACTTGCTCAGCCCAATCTCCCAGAAATCCACCAATGATATTCGAGAACACTGTCCCGAAAACGATTCCCGCGAAAACAAGCGTGGCATTCTCGGCTGGGATATTTCGTTCGTTCACCAGCCAGGTGATTAAGAAAGACCCCATCACCACCCAGGGCATAGATCCTGCCAGACCCTGCGCAATCGCCACCCAAATGGTTGGGATTTTGAGAACTTTCGGTAAGTCAGAGAACTTTATACCAAATTTTTGGGCATCCTCACGGGTGATCTTACCAGCCAGCTCTGGTTCCGCTTCACCACGTATCGGTTCCTTTACCAGGAACCAAACGACCAACCCGCTGATCACGCTGAAGCCACCCAACAGGAAATAGCCCCACCGCCACAAGCTCGGAGTAGCAAGAAAGCCCAGACCTACCGTTGCAATGATGATCCCGAAGATACCAGTAGCTTCCAAAATGCCCAACGCCTTACCACGGTCCTTCGGCGGGAAAGTATCAGACATGATCGAGAAAGTCGCAGGCATCAGACACCCCAAACCAATCCCGGAGATCGCCCGGATAACCAGCAATTGGCCAAAATTCTGGGTCAGACCAACAGCAGCGGTCCAAAGCCCCCAAATACCTGTACCAAACAGGATCACTGTCTTGCGAGAGACCTTATCGGAGAGGAATCCCCAGAACGGGGAGGAGATAGATTGGAGTAAATTTCGAATGGTACTGATCACACCCAGGTTGCCATAGGATAACCCCCAAATTGCCTGTAAGGTTGGGAACAGCACCGACATCGCCTGTCCCTCACCCTGATCAATGAAGTAACCGAATGAAAGGGCAAATAAGGTCCGTCGTCGTTCACGTTTCTTTTCCGGGGTGATTGTCACTTCTTTAGTGAGTGTTGCCATGTTCTCTCCTTAAATAAACGATAGATAAGATTTCAACCCATTATAACTGGGATTTGAAAGCTAACGGCTAATCCGGATAGCGCGTTTGCAAAAGAATCTTAGGTGATTAAATCCGATTGATCTCCCGTATAATTAATCAGTGATATGCATGATGATAACAGTCTCAGGATAAACAAATGATCGAAGTATGGATCGAGAGATGGCGTGAAGGTGACCAGACGGCTGCAGCTCAACTCTATGACCATTTCGCTACCGAGATTTTCCGCCTAACGGTCACCATTCTTGGAAACCGCCAGGATGCTGAAGAAGTCTCACTCGATGTCTTTGTTTATGCCCTCAATCATATCCACGATTTCGATCCACACCGGGCGAGTTTTCGCACCTGGCTCCACCTTATCGCCGTCAGTCGCAGCCGTGACCGGCTTAGGGAGCATACCTTTGACCAAATCTCTTTATACCGCTTATTTGAAAAAGGTATTCAGTTCAAATCAAATTCTGTCCTGCCAGAAGTCAAGTCGGTAATGGAAGAAAAAGAAGATGAATTTCATAATCTGCTCCAACAGCTTTCTCCTAAACTTCGGGAGGCACTCATCCTGCGATTTTGGGCTGAGCATACGTACAAGGATATGGCGATAATCCTGGGTTGCCCGGTACCAACCGCTCAAAGCAGGGTCAGACTGGGCTTGGAAAGGTTACGAGAATTGGTAATCAATGGTCAAAATAGTATGCTTGATCTCAGAGAAATGAGGTTGGAATGAAAAGATATCGAACCTATGATCTTGCAGGTTATGTTCTTGGAACGGTCGATGAAGAACAAAAAAAAGCAATTGATAGTTCCGCCAACAGGGATCCGGAATTAGCAAATGAAATCAAAAGAATGCAAAGGGAGAAGGGTCACCTAAAGGACCATTTGAATCAGAAGATCCAAGCTATCCAAAAGCCTGCATCAATGGATTTTAGGTCGATCCAGCCTCGTTTACATCAACCTTCACGCTCCTGGATCAAGAACAAAAACATCCAGGCCGTTTTGCGACTTGGTGCTGCATTAGTTGGGATTATCCTTATTATTCTTGGGATGCATCAGGTTTCCATATTCCCGCGGATGATCCAGCCAGCGATACAACCGGTGGCTTCTGCCACTCCAATGATATTGCCATTCCTCTCAACCTTATTTTTGTTGTTGCCACCCGTCCTCTCAGCCTATGAAACCCCATATACCCCACATTCCAGCTTGTTGGTCGTTCTCCTCACGCTCATGCTTTGGCTCGGACAGGGATTAGTATGGTTATTCACGGTTTATGTTATTCAGGAAGGTGTTACCGCAGGGGTCTTTCTGTTATCCAGCAACCTCGACTTAGCAATTCTACTAAAGACGATCTCGGTCTTTATCCTAGCTTTAGTTTGGTTAACATTGATGATCCTAAGCGGCGAGTACCACTTTCGTAATCTTGGGCAGGCAGACTCCTGGAAATCTTTCAGCCGCGCATTACTCATTTCAGGTATCGTATTTGCTGTAATTACGCTAATGCTACAACTTTGATCTTTTTGGAGGACTTATGAAATTTATTGAGAAGTTATTCCTCAAAGATATTCGTCTTTCCACGCAAATTATTCTCATCTTTTTCCTGGCGATTGCGATAATTGTCTTCCTGATTCATGGCGTCATGGTCTTATTCTTCCAATATCCTCTGGACTATGGTGAAGGACCGCTATTGAACCAGGCGCTTCGCATCACTCAGGGAGAGCCTTTATATCCTGTAGATATTGCCTCTCCTCCCTACCTGGTGTCCAACTATCCACCAGTCTATGTGCTTTTCAGCGCCTTTTTCGTATGGATCTTCGGTCCAAGCCTGGTTATTGGAAGGCTGATTTCTTTTCTGAGTACCATTGGAACAGCTATTTTTATTGGTTTGATCGTTCGGTTATTTTTTCCTGACCGTAATTTCCTCCCGATGTTGTCTGGCGCAACGGTGTTCATCATTATTCCGTATGTTCTGGAGTGGTCAGCACTATACAGGATCGATATGCTTGCCCTATGCTTTTCCTTTGCTGGTCTGTATCTGGTTTTGAAAGATCCGGAGAAAAACAGGAATATCATTCTGGCGGCTGTACTCTTCATTTTGGCTGCTTACACCCGCCAATCTTTTGGGTTGGCTGCACCTTTGTCTGCAACCATCTGGACGTGGACGAAAAATCGAAAACAATCGCTAAGATTAGCCGCGAGCTATGCCGTTGGCGGCTTGGCATTGTTTGGTATTTTGCAACTGCTGACCAATGGTGGTTTCTTTTTTCATATCATCACCGCCAATGTCAATCCTTTTAATTGGGATACGGTTTGGAATTTTGCCCGGGATATCCTGCAAAAAATACCCTGGTTGATTGGGTTGTTTCTCCTCTATCTGGTCATCGGATGGCGCACCACGAAAGCCTATGCCTTTCTCGCCCTTTATCTGATCAGCGGGATAGCGGTAGCCCTGACCATCGGAAAAGTAGGTTCAAACATCAATTATCTTGTGGAGATTAGTGCTGGTTTCGCTCTGCTCACCGGTGTAGTTATGGGTTGGCTAACAGAATCTTTTCGAGTTCCATCCAATGAGAGACCTGATCTGGTTTTTTCAAAAGATGAGATTCCTGAAGCCGAAACTGTCAAGCCGGGTGTCCGCCGGAAAATGTGGCTTAATCTGGCATTATTTGCAGTTCTGGCTTTCGTCCTTATCTTTCAAGTAGCGAACCTGACCCGCGCCAGTCTCTTAGGTCCAATCACCAGCCATCGCAACCGAATTAAACCGGATAAAGACTATATCTTCCTGGAAGAAAACATCAAAAGCGCAGCGAAAGAAGGACCTGTACTTGCGGACGAGTTTATGGCTGTTCTCCCGAAAAATGGAATACCACTCTACCTGCAACCATTTGAAATGTCTCAACTTGTCAATGCTGGTCTTTGGGACCAATCTCCCCTCATTGATTCACTTCGTAATCGCCAGTTCCCGTTAATCTTGATTCACCATTTCCAGTTTTACCCCGTTTACCTAGAGCGTTGGACGTCAGAAATGAGGCTGGCAATCTTTGAGAATTATGTGGCAACGGAAATGAAAGCCGATTCGTTATTCTTTACCCCAAAGGACTTCGAAAATGAAACTTATCCCGATGGCCTTTCCTGTCCCAGAGCGCCCTGGCAATTACCGACCGCTGCTGATATGGGACTGTATTGGAGTAGCGGCCAAATGCTGATGTTGGGCGATGGTCTGACCGGTGAAATTCCCGTCTATGCCATTGCGGATGGTTTGGGATATCAATTTTCCGAGTGGAAAACAGCGGTCGCCATTCAACATGATGACCCATTCAATCCTGGCGAATTTATCTGGTCATTCTATGGTGATTTAGCGCCTGCTTATGATGCGCAGAATTCATATATCCCGGAGAAATACCAGGGAGCTGAGGGGATATCGGTTAAGGCGGGGGAGCTGATTGGTTATCAGGGTCGGTGGCTGGGACCTGATCAGCAAACCTGGGTGCATCTGCGTTTTACATTGCTTCCTTCAGACGTTGACGGCAATTTCCCCGAAAGTCTATTGGGTATTGGCGATCCTTTTGCCGATCTTCCCTCGTATAAAGAACAAACGAGAATGGGTTTGAACGCACAGGTTTCACTCTCCCGATACACTGGTTTACCGGAAAGTGCAATTTTTGGCACCCTTGATTTTTTGCCTTTTACATGTGAGTCAGGGACGGAGTAATTATGGAAAATAAAAAACAAAAATATAATACGCTTCTGGTCATCATTGCCGTCCTTCTATGGGCTGCCAGTGCAGCATTTGCTTTCTTGTTGATCCTGCCTATTCTGGACTCCATCATCACAATCTATGCCACTTTTTGGGCTGACCCAAACCCTATCGGGCAGGCATATTACCTGGGAGCTTCCATCCGGCAGCTCGGCGTTTTAACCCTGGCGTTTCTCTTCGTGGTGGGAGTCGTGGGAGGAGCAGAACACCATGCGAGGAATTTCAATACGCCGGCGTCCTGGCACTTTATGTTCATAACCTACGCCGTTGAATTGAGCTTATTCCTCTTTACCCTATTCTTTTGATACAATAGTCCCTGTGTCAATATTTGATAAATTAATCGATCAAACAGAGGTGTCATGCTTGAGTATTTACAATTAGCTTTTCAACCGAAAACCCATCCAGATGCCATTGTTCAAAATGGTCCGGTGCGTTTCACCGTACTCACATCCAAATTAATCCGCATGGAATATGATCCAACCGAGTCTTTCGAAGACCGCCCCACCCAGGTTTTCTGGTATCGCCAGCAACCGGTTCCGAAATTCGACCAATGGATGGAGGATGATTTATTAACAATCGAAACAGAAAACCTGATTTTGCATTACAAAATTCAGAATTTTGGATTTTATCACAAGTATTTACAAATTGAACTAAAAGAAAGCGGTTATGTATGGGAGTTTAGTCAGGAAAATAACACCAATCTTTTGGGGACGGTGCGAACCCTGGATCGGATCAATGGTGCAACACCGCTCAATCCTGGTTTACTATCGAGGAATGGCTGGTCTATATATGACGATAGCAATTCCCTGATATTTAATGAAGAAGGCTGGCTCGAAACACGATCCTCTCACCCAGAAGCGAAAGACCTGTATTTCTTTGGGTACGGAAAAGATTTCACCGAATGTATCATCGACTTCCAAAAGCTGTCCGGTAGTATTCCTATCCTGCCCCGGTTCGCGCTTGGCAATTGGTGGAGCCGCTATTGGGAATATGAGCAGGATGAATTAATTGGCTTGATGGAAGATTTCCGACATCACGATGTTCCCCTTTCCGTGTGCATTGTGGATATGAATTGGCATCTCGTCGACACGGGCAATGAGAGTTCGGGGTGGACGGGTTACACCTGGAATCCAGACCTCTTTCCGGAACCTCAGCGGTTTCTGAATGAGCTGGATGCATTGGACTTGAAAACAGCGTTGAATCTCCACCCGGCATCGGGTGTATTTCCCCACGAAGCACAATATAAAGAAATGGCTGAACGCATGAACGTGGACCCGGCGTCTGAACAGCCAATACCCTTCGATATTGCTGATCCCCAATTCACCAATGCCTATTTCGAAATCCTCCACCATCCGTTAGAAGACATGGGCATAGACTTCTGGTGGGTCGATTGGCAGCAAGGGACAAAATCAACCCTTGAAGGATTGGACCCTCTATTCTGGCTGAACCATCTGCACTTCTATGACCGCAACCGAGATGGCAAGACCCGCCCGTTCATCTTCTCTCGCTGGGCAGGGTTAGGCAGTCAGCGTTACCCCATTGGCTTCTCTGGTGATGACTATGTAACCTGGGATACCCTGCACTTCCTACCCTACTTCACTGCCACGGCAGCAAACGTTGGGTATGGTTGGTGGTCGCATGATATAGGCGGTCATATGGGCGGGGTTGAGGAGGCGGAACTCTATCTTCGCTGGGTTCAATATGGCGTTTTCAGCCCCATTTTGCGGTTGCATTCAACCAAGAACCCTTACCATGAGCGTCGACCGTGGGGGTATGATGCCGAGACGGAAATCCATGCATCAAAAGCAATGTGCCTGAGACATGCGTTGATCCCCTACCTCTATACTGCTGCCTGGCGGAATCATGAAGAGGGCATCCTACCAATCCGGCCCATGTATCACCTTTTCCCATCTATTAACGATGCCTACTTCTGCCCGAATGAGTATACATTTGGAAGTGAGCTGATCGCCGTGCCGTTCACGACCCCCAGAGATGAACATACCCGTCTGAGCCGTCAGGTGGTCTGGTTACCGGAGGGAGACTGGTTTGACTTCTTCACCGGAAACCATTTTGAGGGTGATGGTTGGCACGCAGTCTATGGTGATCTCGATCGGATCCCCGTTTTCGCTAAAGCCGGGGGCATTGTCCCGCTCGGACCGATTGTCGGTTGGGGTGGCATTGAACTACCCGACACCCTTACCGTGAATGTTTTTCCAGGTGCGCACAACACTTTCCAACTTTATGAAGATGATGGTGAAACACTGGATTATGAAGATGGCATACTCGCCATCACTACATTCAATCTGACCTGGCAGGACAATGAACTGACCTTTTCCATTAATCCGGTTGAAGGTGACGCCAATTTGCTCTCTGAAGATCGAATTTTTAAGGTAGTCTTCCATGCGCTTGTTAAACCGGAATCGATCATCTGCAAGATGGATGGGCAAGCGGTCGAGGCAGATTGGCATTATGATGCAGAAAAGCATCAAGTTATTCTTACTGACCTTATCCTGCCTGTGACCTCATCGCTTTCCATTGAACTCCTCAGTGAAAAGGAGTTACTCTTCACCACTGACCGTCGCAAGGAGACCATTGAGGTTATGCTTGAGGTGTTCAGGATGGATACCTATGTCAAATCGGGTTTCCATGATAAATTGGATGAGTTTCTTGCCAATCCGAAAATGCTGGTCAATCTTGCTGATCGAATGGAGGAATCCCACTTGCTTGCTTTGGTAGAAACCTGGCTAGGCAAACAACCAGAAAAGATTTCTGATGATCCAGATGAAGCATTTCAGAAAATTATCAATATGATGTATTACCCATAGTATTGACTGTGACTAACCCGCAAACAACGCCTGCATGAGCAGGCGTTGTTGAGATTAATATGAGAGTTTTTTTAGTCAGGTGTTTGGCATTCCACCTGCTTGACCTGATTCGCATCCGGATCAATAACAATGCCAAAATAATCTGCAGGATTGATCAGATTTGCTGTCAACGCATCGAAATCCGACAGGAACTCGAAAGAATATTCAGCAACACCGATATTCACATGCAACCACTTCATGAAGAACGGCTGTCCAGCCCAATTCGATTGGTATCCCAGCAGGTCGCCTTGAGACACGGATATACCCTCCGCACCAAGCGGGAAATCTTCAGAGATCAAAATGGTGCGACCGTCAAATGATCGCATATCTGTAAAGAGCGTAATCACTTTTTCTTCTGGATTGAAAGGATCTTCATTAAGGATGCTGAGCGACCCATCGGGGAAGGACGAAGGCCGGTATACAAACCCATCGGCTGGGGCAATTACCGGTAAATCTCCTTCTGCCCCGGCACTGTAAAGAACCAAGAATCCATCCTGGTACTGATATCCCAGGTATGTGCTGGAGGGTATCGTCCATACACCCGTTGGGCAGGAGGTTTTCACTTCTGCCGCCTGGCGCGTCCTCGGTTGATAGACAGAGGTGTTTTCCAATTGTGCATAAAGCCGATAATTGTTTTTAATGGTTTCAAGCATTTCGGGCGTCCAGCGCTCCTGGGCAACACCTTGCCACCAGGACCCTTCTTGGATAAGTATCAGAGAGAATGCTTCATTCCGAATTTTTTCAAGTAAGACTTCCTGGTCAAAGTTACCGGCATTGACCAGCTGGGTAATCTCAAAAGGTTGTAAATACAGATCCTGACCACTCAAAACGATCATCCCCATATACTCATCAGCAAGGATAGGGCCGTTGGCATTCTGTCTGACCATGGTCTCCATGGTTTCCAAAGCATCATAGGATTTCTGCCGCTGCTGAAGTGCATCCCGTGAATTCTGCTGTACTTCTTGAATTAAGTGGATTCCCTGCCAGATTAAGAGCAAAATAGCAATACTGAGCATGAGAATAGATCCCCATCTTGACTGCGAACGAACTAAAACAACCAGGCTAAATCCGATTAAAAGGCACAAGGCAGCTGCAAGTTCGAGAAAATAATTGACATTCGAACCAATCTTCCCGATGGTCAACGCGCTGAGAAACCCGCCAACAGCAAAACCAACCAGCATAGGCCAGCCGTTGATACGCTTATAGCTCAGGATCAATCCCAGAATGGCAAGAATGAAGATGATCGGTGCCGACTCTAAGAAATTCCGAAAGTTATTGACCATCCTCTCAAACCCAAAAGGATTGATATTGGCAGTGACAATGTTGAAATAAAAACCTCCCTTTGTCAGCAAGTTCAATATCAAGAAAATGAGAAGAGAGGTTCCTCCAACCACTGCTATCAACAGCAGCCCTTGTTTCCATTTCTTTTGAAGGAGGTATAAAAAACAAGCAAAAGGTGCTGCCAGGGCATAAGATTGGCGGGTATAGATTGCCAGGATTAAGAAAATACTTCCCAAAATGAAGTCCTTATACATACATTTTTGCGGGACTTCCTTCCTGAATAAAAAGTAAATTCCAGCTAGGGCAAAAATCAGTGTCGTGTGATCAATCCGTGCTAATGTGGACCAGCTGATTACATATGGGATATTGAGGAATAGCAATCCAGGAAGTAAAGATGTGAATAAATTATGACTACGCGAAAATAGGATTAATATTATAAACACTGAACTACCAATTGCACTTAAAGCTGAGATGAGTCTCCCATACCAGAAGGCTGGACCAAAAGCAGATTCGAATAAAGCGAGGATTCCAACATAAACCGGGGGATAATTTGCGACTGTATAAGGCGGTTGCTCCAAATCGGGTCGATATATCGGGTTTCCCGATGTCAGTTGGGCAGCCTGATTGATTAATGGTGCTTCGCCATAATCCAAAGGATAACGAAAGGCAATCGCTTCAATTTGAAAAGCGATTCCCGCAATAACCCCGACCAACAGAACAAGCAAACACGTCCAAAGCAAGACATCGATTAATTGATGGGCGCCTCGCTTATGGCTCAGTTGCTTCATAAATTATTTATTCCTTAACTACCTTTTTGTGCCAGCGCGGTTCTTTGACCCAGAGCCGGAGTAAAACCAGCCCAATCAGGGTTAAGCCAGCGCATATACCAAACAAGATACCATAGTTAATTCCTGCCAATTGAGTCGCTACCAGGGGCGCAATGAGACCAAAGATCCCTCTGGATGTATTTACCAATCCCGAATAAGTCGGCACTCGAGACGTATCACAGAATTCCCACACAACCAGCATGCCTGAGACAATAACAGAGCTAAAATTTATTCCTAATAAAGCATAGACCACATAATATAATGCAGGATGAGGCATGATCAGTGCCAGGATAAAAGCGATCATGAGTGACAAGACACTGATTTCGAGTGACAATTTATGACCGAAGCAATCTGCCATCCACCCCAGTACTAGGTTACCAACAGTTTGACCAATGAGCATCGTCAGAGTGTAGAGCCCAACTGTTGCATCCGAAACCTGGAAGCGCTGGATAGCACTTATAGTGATAAATCCCGTCCCCATTGCGCCAATGGTGATGATAATATTTGACACAACATATCGCCGGAAATTATGATCTTCCTTAAGAATCCGAAGTAAATCTTTCCAGTAAGCCTGCCAATCCTGATTCCGCGGTTCTACCTCCCCCGCTGGTTCCCTTGTGAGAGCTAAAAATACCCAGCTAATCGTCATAAACACAGCAGCAATCGCAAACAAACCCACGAAAGAGGTCGGGAATTCGAGGTTCTTCAGAAGCCAGGCGCTAACGGCCGACCCAATAGCACCAGTACCCACACCAATAAACATCGATGTCCCTAAGAATGACCCCCTCCTTTCCGGTGAAAATATTTTTGCCAGTAGCGCCATCCATGAAGGAGCAATAATACCCGACCCTATGGTGTTCCACGCAAGGAAAAACAAGTACAATACCAGGGCAATTGTAGGTGATCGTTTGGCAATGATAGCGCTCAAAATCATCATCCAGATCGGTAAGCGCTCAAGAAATAGTCCCCATCCAACTACTATACGCTTCTTCCTTGGAATACCTTCAGTGATTCTTGCCGCAAATAATTGAGGTAAGAACCAACCCGCCGAAGTAATCACACTTATCAAGCCAATGGGTAAAAGGGATGTTGTTAATTTGCTGACGAACAACGGGATAATGGTGGTAGTGGAAATGAAGCTGCTGCCGAACATAAAAGTTGCGACATCCAGAAGATTAAAGGTGAAATTCCATTTGTAATTTTTATCTTTGTTTTGATGAGTCATTAGTATTTCTATGTTCAATAATTCCACAATTATCTAATGGCTATGCGAACTATTGATACTTTTTCCCTTCATTTAGAATAAGTTGGTGAAGTGGCATCGCCATATAGGTCTTCCGATATGGGGAACCTTCCGGAATCATTTTGAATTTACGCATGACTTCATCATGTGCTTTCTTTACATAATCTTCACCCTCATCAGGCTTTTCGTTTTCCCGTAAAGCAAGACCGTGGTAATAAAGGACTTCCTCACTGACTGCTTCAATCACCTGTGTAAACCCAAAATCATTATAGGTATCCAATGCCAACCCTGAGGATTCTATAGTCCTATGGCGATAATGGTCATACCCGCCCATGTCATTCGATTCATGCATGATCCTGGCTATCTGGAGGTGTGCTTGCGCCGCTTTACAAGCGGCTGCCATGCGATATTGACGTGAGACCAGGTTCTCTTCCTCAACCATCTGCAAGACCCTGTTTGAGTTTTCCACCACTCGCATGAGGCTGTCCAGTGTTCCAATTCTGAGATTTAATATGGCGTCAACAAGCTCAAATCCTACCCTGGCCAGACTTTGGACGAACCCCTTACTCAAAGGTTCAGCGAGAATGAGGAAGTGCCGCGCCTTGTCAAATTGATCGAGACTGGCGTAGATCTGGGCTTCCCGCAAATAAACAAATAGCCGCTGATCCACATCCTGCCAGAGCCTTTCCGCTTGTTGAAAATGTGGAATGCTTGCCTCATAATCCCCAAGATACAACCCTTTAATCTGGCCTACAAACATTAGCGACCGGGCTTCTACCAGTCGCCAACCCAATTCGCGCGCCAATTCTAAGCGGTGTTCTTCAAAATCTTTAAGCAGCGTGTAATAATCACCTGCACGTTCAAATTCTGTGCCCATCCAATAGAGCATCTCGATCTGAGCACCCTTAAAATTGATCTCCTGCGCAATTGGGTGCGCTTGTTTTACCAATTCCAATCCCATGTCCAGCTTATCCATGCCATAAGCGCCTGCCAGACCGAGCAACAACTCAACCTGGGTTTTCTTATCCTTTAATTCCTCGGCAATCTTAATAGCCTGTTCGCCAAAATCTCGCCAATCTGGTTCATTCAATAAATACCGGTGACCGGCGACTGCGGCTAAACTTTCCATTTCGCGATACGGATCGCCTATCTCCCTGGAGAGTCGTAATGCTTCTTCAGCCTGGGGGATACCCTCCTTCAACATTACCTGGTTTTCTGCGTTATTAACTCCCGGTTGCATTAATAATGCATCAATCCGCCAGATAGGTTCATCAGGTATCTTTTCAGCAATCTTTAGTAATCGGTGCGATTCTTCATGGGCTTCAATTACCCTGCCGAGATGATAAAGGATCTCAATCCGGCCTTTGACCAGTTCAAAACGCTGCGTCAGAATGGCGTGTGTCTCCCTTTCTGGTGATTCCTCCTCAAGCAGATCTAGAATAACTAACGCGCGAGAATATTCCTGATAGGCTTCCTGATTTGCGAAAATATCCCCGGATTGTTCAGCTGCCTGAATTCTATAGAATAACTCAAGTTTCAAGTTCTGCGCCATCTGAAAATGATGTGCCAATAAATTCGGGCTGATTTCCTGTTTTACCATGTAATTTTGAAGAATTTCGCCAATTTCCTCGTGTAATTTCCTACGCTGGCTGCTCAGTATACTTTCATAGGACACATCTTTGATGAGCGTTGAAGTGAAATGATAGGTTACACCAAGATCAATGTTGGTACCTCGCTCCTCTATTAAATCAACTTTCTGAAGATTGTTAAGGCTTTCAACAACATCAATCTCATCCGGTGCCATTTCATCAATAATGGCATTCCAAAAGATGTATCCTACAACCGAAGCGATCTGCAAGACCAGCCGGTCCGCAGGAGATAGTCGGTCAATCCTTGCGAGAAAAAGCGACTGCAGGCTTTCGGGTAATTCCGAGGCTGTAATCGTTCGGGTCAAGCGCCATTTCTTAGATTCTTCATCTTTAACCAGGATGCCTTCGTTCACAAGGCTGTTCACCAACTCTCGGATGAAGAAGGGGTTCCCTTCAGTGCGACTAACTATGATCTCCAGGGTCCCTCGGTCCAGTTTATTAGGTTGCAAGATATATTCAATCAATGCCTTTGACTCTTCATTCGAAAATGGGTGAAGATCAATTTGAGTTAACCGGTGGGGAAATTCTGTTTCGAGAAATTGCTGAAAATGCCAGACCGGTGAGACTCTGTCCGGGCGATAAACAATAAACCATAGGATTGCATGGTCCTCAGATAGAGAGATAACCTCACGTAACAGATCAATAGATCCGGCATTCGCCCACTGCACACTGCCAAAGGATACCACCAGCGGCGCGCGAGAACTCAGGGCAAGCAACCACTCTTTTATCGTATAAAATAATTTGCCTTGATAACCTTGAGCGTCTAAGGTCGCTAGCTGATTTTCAAGTTCCTCATTTGAGATTGAGATAATGGAAGCCAGAATCGGAAGAAATTCCCCATAACGCTCGGGCCATAAGTCCCTGCTGTAGGATTCCAATTTACTCAGTATTTCAGATTCAGTTTCATCCGGATTTGCCCCAAGCCAGGATTTTAATAATATCCGCCACATAAAGAAGGGCGACAGTTGCTCATAGGAGTTACACCACCCCCTGAGCCATAGTACTTTTTCTCGCTGGCTATTGCTCTCTTCAGTACTCTCTAAAAGCTCCCTGTATGAATCATGGACTTGCTTCCGTAAAACAAGATCCTGGTGGACTTGCCGTACGAGAAATGATTTGCCAAGACCACGCTCTCCCGAAATCAATATAATCTCTCCCCTACCAGTGAGAAGATTATCGACTTTCTGCCGGATGAGATCATATTCTTCATAACGACCTATAAGTGGAGCAGAATGGATATAAGCTTGCATTTCCTGTAACAATTCTGCATCAGTGCGCAAAGCTAAAGGTCGATAAACGTGGACAGGTTCAGTGATTCCCTTCACTTCAATTCGGTCCAGATCAATCCAATGGAATTTACCTGCCACCAACCTATAGGTTGTCTCGCTGACCAAAACAGTCCCTGGTTCCGCAGCGGTTTCCAACCGGGCAGCCAAAGCGATTGCTTCCCCCATGGCTGTATCTTCCTGATGCATACCCTTTGTTCCCACTTGGGCTACGATCAATTCATCCGTATTGACTCCCACCCGGAGTTTGATTTCTTCGGAATCGAACGGTTCAAATTCTCGTTTATACCGTTCAAACCCCTCCTGCATTGCTAATGCGGCTAAAACAGCCCGTTCGGGATCATCCTCATGTGCGTCGCGCGCCCCAAAAAAAGCCACTAACCCATCACCACGAAATTGATCCACCTGACCCCCATAACGGTAGATCTGAGCCTCCATCACTTGCAGCAGTTTACTCATCAGGTCAACCCACGATTCGGTACCTATCTCAGCTAAAAGATCCGTGGATTTCTTGACATCTGCAACAATCGCCGTAGCGACTCGCCGCTCACCTTTGAGCATGTCCATCGATTTTGGAGCTTCAGGTTCTTCCCCCGGATCTTTTAAGATAAACGCGCTACTGGATGCCGGGAAATACGAATAGGTGGCTGAGGGCTCAATCCGGCCAAAACGGTTCGAAGAACTCCCTAAATTCGCGCCACAACTACCGCAATACTGATAAGAAAGAGAATTTCGAGCGCCACAAGCCGAACAGGTTGCGGAAATAATAGCTCCGCAATTACCGCAGAATCGGTTTGTATCTGGATTTGCAAATTCGCAATTAGGACATATCATAGGTAACTCAAAGAATACAGGGCGCAATATTTTTTGCGCCCTGTAATTGTAACCTGAATTAGATTAGATTCACAACGTTTCGAGTGCTCGCCGAAAACGTTTCGCCAGTTCCTCTAACATGATGACAGCCAATTCCGGTTCGTGCTTCAATATCCCCTTAAAATCCCAACGAGTAAGGATGAGACATTCAACTTTGCTCGCCGCGATCACCGATGCTGTTCGCAATCCATCATCCAGTAAAGCAAGTTCTCCAAAGAAGTCCTTTGGACCAAATTCGTTTACCTGGATTTGGTCTCCGTCAGGCTGAGTGCGAATAACATTTGCTGTGCCTTCGGAAATGATGAATAACCCCTGACCACCTTTTCCCTGCGTGATGATCATATCCCCTTCCTCATATTCTCTTGCTGTCAACCTGTCCGCGAGAGACTTTAGTTGTCTTTCATTAAGACCTGTGAAGAGGGGAACCTGGCTTAAAATCTGAACATAGAGTTTAATATCAGCCATTTTTGCTCCTTTTTATAATCCCGTTGCATTAACCCGGACTTGTTTGATATCAATCATTGTATTCCAGGTATTGCAGGGTCGTTTATCGTAGGATATTAAGTGACAAATGTCAATCAAACGCCTTTTAAATCCAATTCTTCTGCAAAGTGACAGGAGACAAAGTGATCAGGTTCAAGCTCGCGATATTCAGGTGGTGTCGTTCTACAGATATCCTGCGTGTACCGACAGCGGGGATGAAAATAGCATCCGCTCGGTGGATTGGAAGGATCAGCAACGTCGCCTTGCATGTGGATCCGCGTTGACTCATATTTCGGATCTGGCTTGGGTACTGCCGAGAGTAATGCTTCAGTGTAAGGGTGGAGCGGATTGTTATAAAGCGCATCCGATTCTGCCACCTCTGCTATCTTACCCACATACATCACAGCCACCCGGTCTGAAATATGTTGAACGACGCTCAAATCGTGCGCTACAAATACGTAAGAGAGGTTAAAGTCAGATTGAAGATCCTGAAGCAAGTTCAACGTCTGTGCTTGGATCGAAACATCCAGCGCCGAAACGGGCTCATCACAAAAGATCAGCTTTGGATTTAAAGCCAATGCGCGCGCGATCCCAATGCGCTGGCGCTGACCGCCTGAAAATTCATGCGGATAACGTCGCATATGGGATGCCCTTAACCCGACCCGCTCAAGCAGATCCGTGACGACTTTTTCGTTCTCCTGTTTATCGTTATTTCCATGGATCACCATCGGTTCGGAAATAATATCAAAAACAGACATCCGGGGATTCAGAGAGTTGACCGGATCCTGGAAGATCATCGACATTTCTCGACGGACTTTCTTCATTTCTTCCTTATCCAAATCAATCAAATTAACTATAACCGGTTCATTCGTTGATGAAAGTGCAGTGGACTTGAAATATGCGGCTCCAGCAGTTGGCTCATAGAGCCGAATCACTGTCCGGCTGGCGGTCGTTTTCCCACAACCACTTTCGCCAACTAATCCCAGGGTCTCACCTTTGCGGACAAAAAAGCTTATGTCATCTACAGCTTTGACATTTCCAACCACTTTCTTCAATAAGCCTTTTCGAATGGGAAAGTATTTCGTTAACCCTTTTACTTCTAAAATAACCGCTGGATCGTTGATCCGCTCAGGTTTCAAATGCTCTTCGACATCCACACCAGGTGTATATACTTTTGGTTCTTTAGCCATGTTTATACCTCCTCATAGAGCAAGCAACTGACCCAGTGATTTTCCTCAACTTCTTGCCATTTCGGGATGATGACATCACATTTACCTGGCATAAAGGATGGACAGCGAGGATGGAAGACACATCCCGAAGGCAAATTAAATGGTGAAGGCACCATCCCTTTGATCGAGGCTAGCCGGCCCCGGTGGCGCTTACCAACATGCGGAATGGATTCGAGCAGAGCTTTGGTGTAGGGATGTTTAGGTTCATAGAAAATATTGACTGCAGTCGCACGCTCAACCTGCTTACCCATGTACATCACGATAATGTCTTGTGCCATTTCTGCGACGACACCCAGGTTGTGAGTGATGAACATGATCGCCATGTCCTCGGTTTCCTGCAAGTTTTTCATCAAGTCCAGGATCTGGGCTTCAATGGAAACATCTAAAGCTGTGGTTGGCTCGTCGGCGATCAACATCACAGGGTCGCAAGAAAGCGCAATAGCAACCATCACACGCTGACGTTGCCCACCACTCAATTGGTGAGGATAACTATCCACTCGTTCTTTAGGCTTCGGTAAACCCACTTTATGGAGATAATCGATTGCAATCTCTCGCGATTCCTTTTTTGTTACATGCCGGAATTCCGTTATCGCGTCAGCCATATGGTCACCGACTGTTTTAGGCACAAGTCGATGGATATCCAGTGCTTCGCCAATCTGAAAGCCAGCCGTATAAACCGGGTTCAAAGAGCTCATTGGCTCCTGAAATATCATTCCGATTTCGCCACCGCGAATCTTTCTGATTCGGGTACCATCCGGATCAAGATCGGAGATATTGATGATCTCCTCCTGACCAGGATTATCTTTATCACGGTAATGATAAAGCACCTCACCTTTAACAAACTTCCCGGGTTTGGGGATCATTTGCATGATCGCCTTAGCTGTAACAGATTTCCCACATCCGCTTTCACCAATTACGCCGGTGGTTTCACCCCGAACAATATTGAAGGTCGCACCCTGGATTGCATGTATGGTACCATCTCGGACTTCAAAATCTACATGGAGATCTTTGATCTCTACTAATGGTTCTCTCATTGTTATCCTCCTACCGTCCACCATAGGGATCCATAGCATCCCGTAATCCATCGCCAAGCATGTTGAACGCCAGAATGACGAAAATAACGAATGGCACGGGGAGCAATAGCCATGGTGCGAAACGGATTGTACGGACATTCGAGACTTCCTGCAACAACACACCCCAACTTGTTAATGGCGGTCGAAGTCCGAGTCCTAACCAGCTTAGTGCTGTCTCTGAAAGGATCATGCCCGGGATCATCAACGTCGCAATAACGATGATATGGCTCAAGGTGCCCGGAATCAGGTGTTTGAACATAATCCTCACATCGGAGGCACCAGAGCTTTGCGCTGCCAGCACGTATTCTCTCTCACGCAATGACAATATTAAGCCACGCACCTGTCTGGCAAGACCACCCCAGCGGATGAACACCAGAATCAATGTCAACACAAAGTAAATCATCTCTGGACTCCAACTCACCGGGATTGCGGCTGCCAGGGCAATGAATAGTGGGATATCCGGGAAGGCTGCTACGAACTCTGTCAACCGTTGCACGACAACATCCGTTACACCGCCATAATACCCTGAAATCGCTCCCAGAGATACGCCCAGGATCATTGTGATAACTTGACCTAAAAGACCAATCCACAATGACAACCTGCCGCCGAAGATAATTCGGGAAAAGAGGTCCCGACCGAGTCGGTCGGTACCGAAAAGGAAAATATGGGCATCCGGGTTATCTGGGTCAGGCCCAAATATATGGAGATCCGCGGGAATAAGCCCAAGCAATTTATATGGTTCGCCCTTAACAAAGAAGTGAAGATAATACTTGACTTCTGGATTCTCAACGTAAAAGCGTTTTCTCAATTCCATATCAATTTCTTCTTCAAGACCATATACAAATGGTCGGAGTGAGAAATTACCTTCGGAATCAACAAATCGCAGTACCTGCGGTCGAGCCTGCAGGTAATCAGTCTTTTGTTGTAACAAATAGGGAGCAAAAAACTCTGCAAAGAAAAAGCAGATAATATAGAAGAGGGCAACAATGATCCCACCAGCGACAGCCAGTTTGTTTTTCTTAAACTTCCACCAAACCAGCGACCAGTAATTTTGGCTTACCGGCTCTTCTTTCTCCTTCTTCTTTATTTTTGGTATCTTGGCTTCTTGGTCACTCATCGCATTTTCTCCTTATCATTTCTTTGGCTCTACTAATCCAAACGAATGCGTGGATCGAGCCACACAAGAGCAAGGTCAGCCAGCAAATTGCCAATCAGCATCATCATCACGATGAACACCAAAACCGTACCGGCCATATACATATCCTGGCGCTGGAGCGCTTCGACATATAAGGGGCCGATAGTCGGCAGACCAAGGACGATTGCAACCAGCGCGTTTCCGCCAACTATATAAGGTAGTGATTCTGATCCGAGGATCACAACCAATGGGTTGATCGCCACCCGGACTGCATGCCGCCAGACAACGGTTCGATTCTTCAAACCGCGTGCTCTTGCAGCTTCAATATAGGGTTGCCCAAGGATCTCAAGCAGGTTACCCCGCATAATACGCATATAGGCCGGCGCTGTTGCAGCTGTACCGATCAAAGCCGGGATCCACATGTGTTTCGCAAGGTCCCAAACCCGAGCCAGACTCCAAGGCGCATCCTGAAATTCGCGCGAGAACAGACCACCAATATCCTGGTTTAAGATCACAACTGCGACAAACAATACAATCAACGCCAGCAAGAAACCTGGCGTCCCCAATCCAAGGAACGCCACCACCGTAAAGAACTGATCGCCTAAAGAATACTGATGCGTCGCAGAATAAACCCCAACCAGGATCGCTATTGTATACGTCAGAATTAAGGTGGTAATAGCCAATATCACGGTCATTAACACTCGCTCTCCTAAAAGATCTTTCACAGGGCGTTCATATTGGAAGGATTCTCCAAAATCTCCCTGAATGAAATTCGTTGCCCACATCCAGTAGCGCTCGAGCAAGGGCTTATCCAGTCCATATCTCGCTCGATATTCCGCAATTCTCAATTGGGCGGAACGGTCTCCCTGCGCGTTTAGCTCATCCAGTTTTTGTGTTAGAAAATCGCCAGGCGGAAGTTCAATAATCAAGAAACTTACGAAGGAGACCAGGACGATCATGACCAAAGCATAGCCAAGTCTCCTAACTATATAAGACAGCATAATGCCTCTCTCCTTTCAAAGGTGCACAACCAAGGTATTAGAAACAAATTCAATATCACCCACTTCCCCATGCCCCAGTGAATATAAATCTGTGGCGAGTGAACGAACCACTCGCCACAGTCGTTCTAATTTACCAAAACACCATCACTGAACTTTACTAGTCGACTTCTTCAGTCCAGTATTGTTCTGGATGTTGGTTGCCGGGGCTAGCAGGTGCCCATGGACCCAAAACGCCGTACTCAGACACGTTATGGAAGGTATCTTTCACGACTACAGGCATCGGCTGGTCGCCGGTTGCACCGAGTGAGAAGGGACCTTCATTGATATGAATATCAATGGCTTCGTAAACTATCTGATGCCGTTTTTCTTCATCAGGTTCGTTTATGCCCTGGTTATAAAGAGCTTGCAGGCGATAGGCTGGGCTGCCTTCTGCGGGTTCGATGCCCTCTTCACCACCTGAGGAGTACCAAAGACCTTGCATCGGGAACGCACGGGAACCTTCGCCACCACCACGGATCGGGAAGATCCAGTCGGGGTAGGTCCAGATGTCAATCTCAGAGATGTGCGCACCACGAACCATGTACAAACCATAGTTACCGCGGTTGCCATCATCAGGCTGGTTCTGAACGTTGTTGATAATGGTCTTGATCCCAACGTCATTCCAATTCTCACTGGCGATTTCGTCGGATTCATTCCGGACTTGCTCGCCACCCCAGGTATTGAGGTCGATGATCAACACGAAGGGACTACCACTCGGCAGATCCCGCCAGCCGTCACCGTCTGCGTCCACGAAACCGGCTGCGTCAAAGTATTCTTCAGCTAATACGGGATCAAATTCAGCATCGGCATTCTTCCATTCTTCATACTTTGCCTGTCCTTCTTCACTTGCAAAGTGCCATGACTGCGGGCTGATGGTCGCCTGGGTCGTGTAACCAAAGCCATTCCAAACAACTTCCAGGATGCGTTGACGATTCAAGGCAACGGATAAGCCCTTCATGAAATTGGTGTCCCGCAGCAGGTCTCGGCATTCTTCAGCCGGTACCGATCCTGGGGGATCACCGCACTCTTCACCAACATAGTCCTGGTTGATCAACCAACCTGGCCATGCGCCAGCGCCATTCATCCAGCCTTGCTGAATGTGGTAGCCGTAACTCTCAGCCTGTTCTTGCAGGAAGGGAATGTTACGGGGGTCGGTCGTGGCGCGGAAGGTCGCATCATATTTACCCTGTGACATGTTGAGTATGCGGACTTCTTCATCCAGCTGGATTTCCACGGAAACATAATCTAGGTATGGCAGTTGGTTGCCTTCGGTGTCGACTTTCCAGTAATAGGGATTGCGGACAAAGGTCGTTCGCTCACCGGGGATCACTTCATCAACCACCCAGGCAAAGATTGTCGGATAGCCGGGGGTTTCCCACCATTTATCAATGAGCTGAAGCTCATCATAATCTGTACCTTCGTAATCGGGATGGTATTGCATGAGGAAGTGCTTCGGTTTCATGAGGGGTTCCCACTCCCAAAAGCCCTGCGCCAGGATGTAAGGAGCGATCCAGCGGGGGGTATCCCAGGTCATCACAATCGTATATTCATCGGGGAATTCAATTGTGAAGGGGGTGCCATCCTCATTACGTGCCCACCACGGAACCTGAACAACTTTATAATCTTCGTTCATGGCCATATCTTCCCACCAGAAGATCCAGTCTTCGGTGGTGTAAGGTGCGCCATCAGACCATTTCAAACCAGGTCGCAAGTGATAGGTTAATTGGGTGCCATCTTCATTGAACTCAAATGATTCTGCCAGACCCATTTCATAGCCAGTGTAGTCCGGCTTCCATCGGACGGGCGGATCATAGAATTTCATTTTGATGTTGCCCATACCTGCTTCGTAAGTGACCGCATCCCAGGTACCACCATATTGGCCGATACTCTCATAGGGTGTGATAACCTGTGGCTCGTCGGGCAGACGCTCCTCAACCGGGGGCAGATCCATCGCATCAAGCATGGGTGCCTGGCTAAAGGCTGAAGGGACAACAACTTCGGTTTCTTCCACTGGAGCTGCTTCAGTCTCATCCACAGCTGGTGGTGGTGGTGCTTCAGTTGGTTCAGCAGTCTTCGGTACGCATGCACCGAAAATGAGCGAGAACACAACCAATATTGCTAGCAATAGAAATTTCTTTTTCATCTTAGGTTATTCTCCTCCGAAATTAAGCATAGAGTTTTGAAAAACGACAAAATTGGGAAATTGCTGATTTTGATACTGCGATAAACTCACCTCCTTATTTTCTGACTCGATCATATTAATACAAAAACACGCTCTGCTTTGTATCTATCCTACTTACTTTGCATGAGCGTGCAACTGCCAAATATTGATAACCCATACCAATAAGGCATCGGCCAATTTCGGTTTTTCTGTGACCTGTTTAACTGCTTTTCCAATGTCATCTGCCTCTTTGAACCAGGGTCCCTTTGGGAATACCAATAAAGGACATCTATGGGTTGATAAACCGTACAATTATCGGAGGCTTGCTGGTTTGGTCGAAAATTACGACCAGGCCTAAATTTTATTTTAAAGTGTGTTTAATTCATCTGTCAAGTGTTAATCATTGCTTATCATGGTTTTAACAAAACTGCTTCTATGGAAGCTCTTTCATAATTGCAGCTAACAAAAATCCAATCCAATTGGAGTTAGTGTTATTATAATACCACATCTCAAAAAATGTCAAACACTATTGTTTCGTTTTTCCAGGTGATCTTCATTTTCACTCGCTGCCAGCCATCTGGCAACCTGGGCGTAGATATTGGAGTTCCGCCTTTAACGTTGAAGCCTAAAATTCCATAAAATAATACTTGCCATACAGCGCCGGCTGAGGCTGCATGGATTCCTTCCGGGGCGTTCCCGCGGTTGTTCTCCAGATCGGTCATAAGTGTCTTAATAAATAAGTCGTAAGCCGCATCAACATCCGCATATCTCGCCTGCATTAGGGCTTGAATGGATGGACCTAAAGACGATCCAAGACTCAAATCCGTCCTGGGTGAATAATAAGCCAGATTTTGGAGGATCATCCGCCTCGTAAACCGGTCCCTGAGTAAGAATAACGCCATCACCACATCAGGTTGTTTGATGAACTGGTATTGCTGCACACCCTGGATCCCAAACAGACTTTGTAACGATTGGTCTCGGGGTTCTAACGAAGCTTGATCGACATACGCCAAATCGAAGTACCCATTAAATTGTTCAATAATGCCATCAGGACGGATATTCACCGCCACCTTTTTGCTCATCTCTCGCCAAGCTTGGATTTCTCTCTCTGTAAGGGACAGCTCCTTTTCCAAAGCATGATATTTATTCGCATCCTGATTCTTCAGCCACGCCGCAACTTCGGTGGCGAAATCCAGCGCCCAAGCTGCCATCAGGTTGGTCATGGCATTATCATCCACATGCTCATGGTATTCATCCGGTCCAATCACGTCCCGGATATGATAGGTTTCTGTTTCAGCTGACCACAACAGACGGCTGGCATAGAATTGGGCACCGCTCAATACAATCTCAGCGCCGAAGTCACGCATGAAGGCATCATCACCTGTCGCCTGCCAGTATTGCCTGACTCCATAAGCCACATCTGCGGTGATGTGTTGCTCGATATCGCCACACCAAATGCGGATCAACTCTCCTTCAGAACCCATAACCCAGGTGGGTGTGACTTCTTCACCCGTAGCGGCGCTCTCCCAGGCAAACATAGCACCTTTAAAGCCATTTTCTGCCGCTTTTTCTCTGGCGCCTGCCAACGTGTGATAGCGATAGAGCAATAGATTGCGGGCAATTTCCGGTTGTGTGTAAGTCAAGAATGGCAGGACAAAGATTTCCGTGTCCCAAAAGACGTGCCCGCGATATCCATATCCGCTCAGCGTTTTCGCGCCGATACTCACCCAGTCATCGTGCCGTGGCGCAGCGATCAAGATCTGGAACAGATTGAACCGCAGGGAAAGGTCAACCCTGTCATCGCCCTCAATTGTGACATTGGAACGGTCCCATAAATTCTCCCAGACCTGATTGTGCCTATCCAAAACTCTTTCCGGGTCCTCATCCACAATCTCTTTAAGACCATTAATTGCATACGAGATAGGGTCTTCGCATTCACGATTTGTATACGCCATGACGTCTTTTGATCCGTTTATATGATCGCCTGGTTGGATTGACAGCTCATAAATCAATGTCGGCATCCATTGAGGATTCCAATATTCCGGAGCTATTTTTCCTTTTGATTCAATCAACAAGTGTTGAGCCATCGCAGCTTTGTGATGGGTCTCAGAAGTTACCATCGCCAAATAGCACCCACTATCATCTATGCGCCCCTGTTCCAGATGACACCAATGGCGGTAAGCGTCATTGGACACAACCCCTGGGATTGAGCTTTGGATTTGTACCTTGCCTTCAAAGTTGAAATCACCCATGGTGAACCGCAGGTTGGCATGGTGGATGTTTGCCATATCCATGTAACGTACAAAGCTGATGGATAACTGCCGCCCTCTCGGGCTTTCCCACCTGACCTGCCTTGAAAGTAAGCCGGTCTCCATATTCAGGTTTCGTTCATAGAAAAGGATTTTTCCCTTGTCCAGCCGGAACACTTCATTGTCCAATACGATTCTCAGGGAAAACCAGCATGGGAAATTGACCAACTCGGTGCCAAACACTGGGACATCATTGAATATGCCATGCACAAAGGTTGTGGCGGTTTCATCCGGATAGCCTTCTTCGAAGCTACCCCGCGAGGAAAAATATCCATTACCGATCGTAAATACAGTCTCTTTGTGAGCGTATTTTGTATTTGGAAATTCCGATTCAACAATTTGCCAGTTCTTCAATTGGTTCATTGGTTCACTTCTCCTCTGTGATAGTCTCGCAACCCATTTTATCAAATATTGCAGCAAACTTGCAGTTATAATTATCAGAAAGTGGAATCCAAAGGATTATCATATGGTCACTATGCCATCTTCCGCACTTAAATTGAACATCGGCTTCGTTTCCACACGCTTTGCCGGCACAGACGGCGTGTCTCTTGAAACTGAGAAATGGGCAGAAGTGTTGGGTGAATTTGGTCATCATTGCTTTTATTTCGCTGGAGAATGTGACCGAGAACCGGAGATCTCGATGGTCATGCCCGAAGCCCAATACCGGCATCCGGAGATAGAAGAACGGCAGACACATTTTTTTGGCAACGAGAAGCGATCAAGAGAAGATACTGACTGGATCCACGAAACAACAAAATTTCTCAAGCAAAAACTTTACACTTTCAAAGAAGAGTTCAATATCGAAGTGCTGATCCCTGAAAACAGCCTTGCTATCCCACTCCACATCCCTTTAGGTTTGGCGATCACGGAATTTATCGCCGAAACAAACATCCCTACCATTGCTCACCATCACGATTTCAGCTGGGAGCGCAAACGCTTCCTGGTGAATAATGTCTGGGATTACCTGTCCATGGCATTCCCCCCTACATTACATTCCATCCAGCATGTCACCATCAACTCCTCCGGTCGTCACCAACTCGCTCGTCGCAAAGGTGTCGTTTCGACGATCATCCCCAATGTCATGCAATTCGAGAAACCTTCACCTGGTATTGATGATTACAATCAGGACTTACGCAAAGCATTGGGAATCTCGAAGGACCAGCTCTTCGTCCTGCAGCCAACCCGGGTCGTGCAGCGCAAGGGCATTGAACACGCCATCGAATTGCTCTCACGACTTGGAATGGATGCGGTATTGGTGATCTCTCATGCCTCCGGTGACGAAGGCTATGAATACGAACAACGGCTCCGGAAGTATGCGAATGTGATGAACGTGCCTACTATATTCGCCTCGGAGCTCTTCGATGATAAACGGAGTCTGACCCCTGATGGGAAAAAAGTCTACAGTTTATGGGATGCTTATCCACATGCTGATCTTGTGACCTATCCCTCCCTCATTGAAGGGTTCGGCAATGCCTTCCTCGAAGCAGTCTATTTCAAGAAGCCCATCGTGGTCAACAATTACACCATTTATAACATTGACATCCGCACCAAAGCCTTCAAGGTCATCGAATTTGATGATTACATCACCGAGGAAACCATCGAGACCACCCGCTACGTCCTGGAACACCCCGATGAGGTAGCGAGGATGGTTGATCACAATTACGACTTGGCGTTAAAATACTATTCCTATCACGTCCTCAGAGCCAGGTTAAAAGTTCTGCTGGATAATCTTGTCTGGGACTAACTCACCCTTTCTTAGAAAAAAGCCACAAAACGCCATAGGGACCGATGTGGAGAGAACTCCTCGAATCAACCTGAGTAAAATCTGAATTGCGTGATAACAGGGTTAACCAATTATTAGGGACTGATTTTAGAAATTCTGCTGGGGATATCTCAACCAAAACATTGCCCGGTGTTACATTCGTAACGCATAACACCCACTGGTTCCCATCCTGAGAACCTCGCAACACAGAAAATAATCGATGATCCAATTCAAGAAGTTGCTGTTGCCCTGTGGGATCAAATGCCTGACCCGCTCCTCCTCCACGCTGACCTAACATCTTCAAATAGCCATCAAAGATACATTGCCGAAGACTACCCTGCTGGTCGATTTCTTCAAGCAAATTATTCAGTGCCAGCTTCTCACGATTGATCGTCCGGTTGCGCCCAGTCTTCTTCACACCTTCCCGCCAGCCTCTTGATCCCAACAAACTATGGTAATAAACACCCGGGACGCCTTTTAGCGCTAGCATGATGGATTGGGAAGCAAGGAAGCGGTCCGCGACCGTTTCAACTGGTTCATCCGGATGGTCTGGATCGCCCAGCGCATCCAGATAGCTGATATTCAGCTCATAGGGACTCCGTGTACCGTCGGCGTTATTCTTATAGGAAACGAACCCGCCTAAGGCTTCTATCCGCCGACATAGCTCATGGATGTCCTCATCCGGAATAAGTCCTTTCGCCGGGGTGACACCCACGCCATCATGGGAAGCAAGGAAATTAAAGAAGCTGGTTTCTGATGAGGGTAATGCCAGCGATTTTGCCCAACGTGTCAGGGTAGTGGCATTCTGGTGATGAAAAGCATGCAATACCAGCGGAGGAAGCGAAAAATTGTAAACCAATTGCGCCTCATCGGTCCCATCCCCAAAATAAAAAATGTTGTCCCCATGCGGGACGTTTGTTTCCGTGATGATCTGGACATAAGGTGCGAGTTCATCAAAGATCAGACGGAAGAATTGTACAATCCGGTGGGTTTTCTCAAGATGGATGCAGCTTGTGCCGATCTCCTTCCAGATGTATGCAATCGCGTCCAACCGGATGAACCGGGCGCCGCGTTCGACAAACATCAGTAATATCCGGGCAATGTCAATCAAAACATCCGGATTATGAAAATTGAGATCGACCTGATCTTTGCTGAATGTCGTCCAGACATAGCGAGTCCCATTAACGGTGTCAAATTTGGTGAGGAGAGGCAATGCCCGCGGCCGAAAGACATCACTAAGATCTGTATCTTTTGCTATGGTTATGAAGTATTCATCGTAAGGCGGTTGGCTGGATAAGAACCCCTCAAACCAGTCACTTTTCACCGAAATATGGTTGATCACGGCATCAAACATCAAATCATATGAAGCGGCAAAGTCCTCAATATCCTCCCAATCTCCCAGGTTTGGATCAACCCGGGTGTAATCGATCACTGAAAATCCGTCGTCGGAGGAGTAGGGAAAGAAAGGCAATAGGTGCACGGCATTGATTGTCTGCCTTACCCGAGTCTCTAAGAAGGTGCGTAAAGTTTGCAGGGGAGACTGTTCACCTGACTGGATTGCGTCCCCATAAGTGATCAGGATCGCATCATTGGCTGTTAAGGTTGAAGAAGGGATTTCTGAGGGAAGCTTAAAGGTATCCAGCACCTCAATTAATGCTTCAAGGTGACCAGGTTCCAATGTTGTCCCATAAATATCTTCAAAGCAAGCTATGATCTTTTGATAAGTCATCCTCAAAGCACCTTCCTTCGAAAAATCTCGATGATATAATTCCTAAAATTATATCGTAAAGGAAAATAGATGCCATTCAAACGCCATCCAGCCAATCCCATCCTGGTCCCCGATCCGCTAAATTCATGGGAAGCCCTCAATGTCTTCAATCCAGCTGTGGTCCACCACGAAGGATTATTCCACATGCTCTACCGCGCCCAGGGATTGGATTATGTCAGCTCCATCGGGTATGCCGTTTCAGAGGATGGCGTGCATTTCAACCGAATGCGCGACCCTGTCTTCACCCCCGAAGGACCTCATGAAGCCCGTGGCGTGGAAGATCCCCGGATCACCTACCTGCCCGATGAAGATCGTTTCATCATGGCGTACACTGCCTATTCTGATCTAGGGGTCACACCAATGTTTGCGGAATCTAACAATCTGATCACCTGGCGAAGGCTGGGCGCGTTGGTGTATGGCGAGGAAAATAAAGATCATGTCCTCTTTCCCAAAAAGATCAATGGGAGGTATTTCTCGTTCCACCGCCGCCCACCATCAATTTGTTTTGCCTTTTCCTCTGATTTGATAACGTGGGAGTTACAAGGCTCCATCCTCAAACCGCGGCCCGAGTCCTGGGATAGCGTCCGCGTCGGTGCAGGCGGGGTACCCATCCAAACAGGCGAAGGTTGGCTTGTGATCTACCATGCCTACGACCATGAGCATATCTATCGTTTGGGGGCTTGTCTGCTTGATCTGAATGAACCCTGGCGTGTTATCAACCGCGCCGCCACCTTCTTTATGGAACCCGCGGAAATCTGGGAACAAAAGGGTGACGTGCCAAACGTGGTCTTCTCCTGCGCAAATCCTGTCCTCAATGGTACCGTGTGCCTTTACTACGCCGGTGCTGACCGGATGATCGGCCTTGCGACTGCCAGTCTTCAGGATGTCCTTGACTATGTTAACAATAAATAGGGACATTCGACCCTAATCCTCGACTAGGATTTCTTTATGCTTTTCAGAGGATAACCAGGATCCATAAACTACTCTATCGATTTCCGCCCATTTCCCTTCTTCGTTCCGGGTTTTGATGAGGTACCTCTCCTGCTCGGGGTCAGCAACCCATCCCAGGTGAACCCATCCCGCCCCTCTGGCGATTTTTAAACCCAACCTCTTCTGTAATTCCTGGACCTTGTCTCGTGGGATTGATCCATAAAAATCCTCACGATACCCCGTTCGGCAACCCAACGAACAATCAGTTCGAAGATTGCCCAAACGATAAGGACGATTAGAATAATCCAGACCCACAACATCAGATCTGTCCCTTTAAAATCTGGAATCCACTGATGAAACCCTTGGAAAGATTCCTGCTCCGAAAGGACAATAATGGGGTTATCCTTGAGAGTGTGTGAATCAAACAGTTGAAATTTATACTCATAAAGACTTTCTACAATCTACAGCAGCGAATTTTGTATTGTAAAATTAGTTCATAAGACGATAATAGAATAGAACATTAATGACTTTTATAGGTGCAGGCAGTATGATTTAACTGTTTTCAACCGGATAATCAAGGCAAACCAATGTCCAATTATCATAGAGCCATCTTATTTTACAATGAAAAATCCGGAAAGAGTGAAACATCCGGGCAGATTGAGACAATTAAAGAGTATTTTGTCGACCAAAATATGGATTTGGAGATTGTAAAAGTACCAAAACCACCTGAAGAAATGGCCGCCATCATCGCTCAAGCGAAATCTGACGGTGTGGATCTCATCCTCGCAGCGGGAGGAGATGGCACAGTTTCCATGGTCGGTAGCCCCCTGATTAACTCAGATATTCCCTTGGGTATTCTTCCAATAGGAACAGGAAACCTCCTGGCAAAGGAATTGATGATCCCGATCAACTTAGTAAAGGCATTAGAGGTCATCACCTCTAGAGAATCGGAAACAATATCGATAGATGTGCTAAAACTGGATGACCAGTATTACATTCTGAACATCAGTGTGGGCGTTTCTTCGCGAGTGATGGAAAGCACTACCTCTGATGAAAAAAAGCGCTTGGGTGTTTTTGCATACCTGATCCATTTCATCCAGCAAATTCTGGGACTCAAGCTGCAAAGATTTACGATCGACTATGACGGTCAAAAGGAATCCCACTTAGCCTCAGAAGTCCTCATCACCAACGGTCGTTTGATGGGTGTCGAACCCCTGGAATGGTCAGAAGATATCTCGCTTAATGATGGCAAGCTGGATATCTTTATAATCAGGGCAGCTAATATTTTGGATCTTATTAGCATCTTCTTTGCGGCATTTTCCAAACGAAAATGGAAAAGTCCTGTGATCAGATATGTTCGATTTGAGGAGTATTGCCGGATCGAAACGAAAGATCCCATTCAAGCTCAAGCGGATGGTGATGCTGTTGGCAAAACACCTTTGGTAATCCATGTTGAACCGCAGGCATTGACATTAATTATCCCGAAAAAAGAACCAATAATTTAATTCAATCGTCTTAGAGAAATAAACCTGAGAAAGGACGAATAATGAATGAAGGAATATAAATATGTCATCATCGGAGGGGGAATGACCGGGTCAGCAGCCGTCATTGGCATCCGGAAAAACGATCCCTCCGGATCCATTGCCTTATTTTCTGAGGAAAAATATAGTCCATATAATCGCCCACCATTGACCAAAGGGTTGTGGAACGACACAGTTATCAATGATATCGTCCGCCCGATGGACAAGTACGATGTTGATCTCTTTCTGGAAAACTCCATCAAATCACTTGGACCGGAGAAAAACCTGGCTATTACAGAAGACGGTGAAACGTATGCCTATGAGAAACTACTCCTTGCCACAGGCGGACACCCCATCCACCTGCCCGATACTCCGGAGGGTGTGATCTATTACCGGACCAGAGCAGACTACCATAAACTCAGAGAACTCATCAAAGAAAAACAGGATTTCTGCGTGATCGGGGGCGGTTTTATTGGCTCAGAGATCACAGCCGCTCTCGCGAAAAATGATAAAAATGTGACCATGATCTTCCCGGAAATCGGCATCTCCGGTCGCATCCTCCCGGACGATCTATCTGAATACATAAACCAGTACTACGAAAATAAGGGCGTTCGGGTTCTTGCAGGTAATCTTGTGCAGGCAATGAAAAAAGAGAATGGCAAATATCTCGTCCGATACAAAAAGGTTAACACGGGTGATGAGATGGAGACCACCTTTGATGTCGTCATTGTAGGTGTTGGTATCAAACCCAATGTAGTTCTTGCCCAGGACGCGGGTATTACAGTGGAGAATGGCATCGTGGTCAATGAATTTCTCCAAACAGACTATCCTAACATCTTTGCTGCCGGTGATGTCGCCAATTTCTTCAACCCTGCATTGAAGGAACGCACCCGGGTAGAGCATGAAGACAATGCCAACACGATGGGGTTGGCAGCTGGTCAGAATATGTCCGGCGAGGCACAACCTTATGACCATTTCCCGTTCTTCTATTCGGATCTCTTTGATCTCGGTTATGAAGCTGTCGGAGAAATGAACAAAGATTACGACATCTACGAAGATTGGGTTGAGCCTTTCAAAAAAGGGGCGATCTTCTATCTCGACCAGGGCAGGATAAAAGGATTGATCTTCTGGAATCTTTGGGACAAAGTTGATCAGGGGCGCGAAATCATTGCCAAAGATGAACCTCACTCAAAATTAGACTTGAAAGGTCTCTTCATCGGCGAATAATCCATAAAAAATAAAAAACGGTCTGGGTTGATGACCAGGCCGTTTTGAATTTGGGGTGTTATTTACTCAATCTTCCCTATCGATATTGTCAGGGTGAATGTGATATTCTCCTGGGTATGAAGGTTCTCCGGTTGCAGGGCTCTCTTCTTCTTCCATCGGAGATTTTTTCAAGTTGGCATTTACTTCCCGAGTAGTGCGTTCAATTTCATCAATCGTCTTCTGTATTTCCGCATCATCCATCATTTTTCGGGGTATATCCCGGATATCTTTCGAAGTCGAAACGATATCCCTCCAGAAGGGCGATTTAATCAGGTTTCTGACCCAGCGCCCAACCTGACCAGCAATCTCGACCGCCTTCTTCGGACCCAGAATGATGAAGGCAAGCAGGATGATAAATAGTAATTCAAGTGCACCAATATTGAGAATTTCCATCAGGTCAGATCAACAGATCTCAGTTATCCTCATTTTCAGTTTCGTCAATGTCAGTTTCTTTTTCATCTTTCTCCTCAGCGCCGGTAAGGCCATCTTTAAAAGAACGGATTCCATTCCCCAATTCACCGGCGATCTTTCCAATCCTGCCAACACCAAAAACCAGAAGCACAATCACCAATAATATGACTAATTCTGGCCATCGAATATTTCCAAACATAAGTTTACTCCTCAAAAAAGTCTATTTTCGAGCTAATGCTGCTAATAGTATACTCAATAGGTATAAGAGTAACAATGGTAACATCAAGAGCGCCATATTAATGGGATCACCCGTTGGCGTGATAACAGCTGCGGCAATGGCAATCACCACCAGAGCGATTCGCCATCCCTTCAAAAGCTGTTTTGCATCAACGATCCCAAATTTTGACAAGATAAATGCCACCAGCGGCATTTCAAAGCTCAACCCTGTCCAAAAGATCAAACTGGTCACAAAAATGACATAATCCTTCCATTTCGGCAATACCTCTGGACCCTTGAATTGCACCAATACAGGGATTGCGGCGGGCAGCATCACCATATAGGCGAATACCGCGCCAATCAGGAATAAGATTGTCGCCAAAGGCATCGCACGCAAGATCCAGCGTCGCTCCTTCTCCTTTAGTGCCGGAAGGATGAACGAAAGCAACTGGACGAGTGTGAATGGCAAGGAAATAATGAATCCACCCAGCAACGTCACGCGCATAAACACACCAATATTTTCCGTGACCTCGATGGACAGTAATTCCTCAAAACCGCCAATCGGTCTGGCCAGGAGCTCAAGAGTATAATCGGAGACTGCTAAGCTGATAATAATACCGATGATCAGCCCAATCACAGCATAGAGCAAGTGCTTACGAAGCTCATTTAAATGCTGCCAAAGGGTCATTTCTTGTTTGTTTTTTACCATATAATGCCTGGTAGACATGTTAGAATCGGAACCGGTAAAATTTTATCATGCGTGATTTCATGATGATACCACGATAGAATAGTCCAATAAAGGAAAGTTCATGCTCAATCTCGAAAATCCACAATCCATTCGCATCAATACCCTTCGCCCACATGCCTGGTTTTTGCCTTTTTCGGATCCAACCAGTCCGATTCCTGATTTCCCCAATAATTCCGACCGGGTTAAAACGTTGAATGGAAAATGGGATTTCCGTTTCTTTGATTCTCCTATCGCTTTGCCAAATGATATCGGACAACTCTTCAATCAGGATAAACCCACTCAAATAGAGGTACCTGGGTGCTGGGAAATGGCGGGTTATGACAAACCGCAATATCTGAACTTTAAGTATCCCTTCCCCGTTGACCCGCCTCACGTTCCGAACAACAATCCCACAGGTGTTTACCGGCGGGAATTTAGCCTCCCATCAGATTGGTCCAACCACTCTGTCATCCTTACCTTCCTGGGCGTCAGCTCCGCTTACGAAGTGTATTTGGATGGGGATTTCATAGGCGCCAGTAAAGGCAGCCACCTCACGTCAGAATTTGATCTAACCCCTTTTATCAGCAACGAAAAAGCATATACCCTGACTGTGGTTGTTTATAAATGGTGTGATGGTGCCTATCTGGAAGATCAGGATATTTGGCGCTTACACGGGATCTTTCGGGATGTCTATCTGACCGCACGCCCACATCATCACATACAAGATGTCAAAATAAAATCAAATTATGACATCCTGTCAAAAAGCGGTGGATTAGAAATCAGGTTCAGCGCAAATAATAAACAGCATCTCCCATTACGAGTCACGCTTATTTCTCCCGAGCATGGTGAACTTTTCTCGAAGAGGATAACTTCTCATGAACTGCTGACTGAAAACGTTACTGATGTTTTGCCCTGGTCTGCTGAAGCCCCTTCATTATATAAAGTTTTGGTAGAGGCACTAAATGACCAGGGGCAAACGACTGAAGTCGCAGGCTTCCATGTTGGATTTAAATCAATTGAGATCAAAGAACAACAACTCATGCTCAACGGCAGACCGATCACGCTGAAAGGTGTGAACCGCCACGAATTTGACCCGGACACCGGTTGGACAGTTTCACCCCAGATGATGGAAAAAGATGTCATCCTGATGAAGCAATCCAACATCAATACAGTGCGAAATTCACACTACATCAACCACCCCTATTGGTATCAACTTTGCGATCGGTATGGACTCTATGTGATCGATGAAGCCGACCTGGAAACGCACGGCTTCCATCTTATAGGTAATTGGTCACAGCTTTCGGGTACAGCCGAGTGGGAGTCTGCTTTCCTGGATCGGGCTGAACGGATGGTTGAATGTAATCGAAATCATCCTTCGATCATCGTATGGTCTCTAGGAAATGAATCGGGTTATGGTAACAATCACGATGCCATGGCAGCCTGGATCCGAAAGACAGATCCCTCCCGACCCATTCATTATGAAGGCGCCGGGGATGCCCCCGTCGTGGATCTGGTCAGTGTGATGTATCCAACCATTGATAGCGTCAAAGCTGCTGGAGAAAACAAAGCAGAAGATCCACGCCCTTATTTCATGTGTGAATATGCCCATGCGATGGGGAATGGCCCAGGAAGTCTGCGGGAATACTGGGAACTGATCTATAGCTATCCCCGCCTGATTGGCGGTTGTGTCTGGGATTGGGTGGATCAAGGTATCAGGAGTCGAAATGCTGACGGTAAATACACTTTCTTATATGGCGGCGATTTCGGGGACATCCCCAACGATGGTAACTTTTGTATTAATGGGCTGGTAAATCCGGATCGTGAACCCCACCCCGGCTTGTATGAATACCAATACTGGATCCAGCCCATTGCCGTAAAGGATATCGACCTGTCTGCAGGTCAGATCACCTTGCAAAATCGGTATGATTTACTCAATCTGGATCACCTGGAGGGACATTACACAATAAAGGCGGAAGGTGAAGTACTGGCAACAGGCAGCTTAGCTCTTGATGGCATCGATGCCGGATCCTCAAAGACTTTAATCTTGCCGGACTTGAAAAAGCACTTGAAAACGGATAGAGAAACCTGGCTCGAATTGACCTTTACACTGAAAAAGGATACTCCTTGGGCGAAAACCGGTCATGTCATTGCCCGCACCCAAACAAAGATCAGAGATGCTGAACCCGGGAGGCAAAGCACAAATGTAAAAACTGAAGAAAGTTTCTCAATAGAAGAGTTTAACCAAAATCGAATGCGAATCATCAACAAAAATCAGGTCTTTGATTTCAACCGGGTTACAGGTTGGATCGACTCGTGGGAACTGAATGGACAAAAGGTACTTACAGAGCCATTGAAACTCAACATCTGGCGAGCGCCAACGGACAATGATGTCCATGTCGCCAAGGAATGGGTCCTGGATGGGTTTGACCGCTCTTCAGCCAGAAAAGACTCTCTGGATATCCACAAAGACGAAAGTGGTAACATCAGAATTAAAGCTGAAGGTACTTTAGCAGCCGCTGGCTACAAACCCCACAGCCAGTACCATCTCGACTATACCTTCTTCTCCCAAGGTCAGGTGAGGATTGATCTCCAGTTTGAACCCCTGAACCTGCTCACCCGACTCCCCCGGTTGGGCTTTATGACCCGCCTGAATTCTGCCTATCAGCAGGTGCAGTGGTATGGCCGTGGTCCCCATGAAAGCTATGTGGACAAGAAAGATTCAGCCTTTGTCGATATTTACACGGCGTCAACCGCGGATTTGTTCCATCCTTATATCAACCCCCAGGAAAACGGGAATCGATCAGATGTGCGTTGGATCAGGTTCCACAGTAAAGTACAACCCCCTTTCAAAATTACCGGTGCTCCCCTGCTTAATTTCAGCGTCCATTACTGCTCACTGGAAAACCTGACGAAAGCGAAACATACGGACGAGATCGAATGGCAAGATGCCCCCTATTTGTATATTGATGCCGCTCAAACAGGGTTAGGCAGCAATGCCTGCGGCCCAGACGCTTTGGAACAGTACCGGTTAGTACCTGAGCCATATGCATTCAGTTTCTTGTTATCACTGGAAATTGAGGATTAACCTCAACCAGAAACCCTTTAGTTATAATTGTCTATACGAAAGGCACACTTATTTGATCTCTGGAAACCAGCATTGGCAATGGATAGTCATTCTTTACGATCTGCGGATAGCCTTTATGGAAGATAATACCCACCCTGATGATAGATAACAGGTCTCGATATTTTTCCAAATTATGTTTGATCCTGAGTACTATTCTGTTTGCCTGCGCGGCGCCTTCGCCTGCATCAACGCAACAGGCACATGAGCCAACGTTAACCGCCTCTCTCGAGCCCACCCAAACTCCCCTTACAATGGCGCCAAGTCCCTTGATGACAATGCCTTTAACAGAGGTCACATCGCCATCAACAACAACCGATCCCTCAGGTTGCATGCAGCCCTCTGATAATTACGACATCATCACTGTCAATGACCATCGACTCAATCAGCGCACCTATGAAATGCTTGAATATGCAGCAACGCTTTATGCAGGCTCGATTGATATCACCGGTTCAGCCATTACTCAGGGTTCCTATACCGGTGCCGTCGAGGAAAGCTTCGGTACCCATGCCGGCGGAGGCGCTGTCGACCTTTCAGTAATGGCGCCCGGCACCTTCAACATCCTGTATGACGAAATTGCCGCACTCATCAAGGCGCTGAGAACCGCTGGTTTTGCTGCCTGGTTCCGGGATTTCAATGCACTTTATGAGGGTTCTCCAGTGCATATCCATGCCATCGCAATCGGAGATCGAGAACTCTCCCTGGCAGCCAGGGAGCAGCTTGCGGGACCCCATGGTTACTTCTGGGGCTATAACGGCCTCCCCATAGATGATGCTGCCCCAGTGCGGGACCCTCATGGAGGTCCAATTGTATGCGCGTGGATGTCGGAAATGGGCTACCCTAACAAAACCGCCACACCTGCACCTTGAGAATAATTCGCATCTGACTTAAAATAATATTCAGGTAGATAGTTTATAGAATTCTTATGCTCATTCGCTTGACAAACCTGTGGTAATGTCCTAAAATGCTAATCCTGATGCGGGGTAGAGCAGTGGTAGCTCGTCGGGCTCATAACCCGGAGGTCCTTGGTTCGAATCCAAGCCCCGCTACTGTTTTCCAGACGCCCAGTTATGGGCGTTTTTGGTTTAAACATGCGCTAATTCCTTGGTATATTTATTTAGTCCAAGAATATCATTCCAATGGATTGGTTACAATCTATCAATTTGGACAGGTTTTCAATCAAAAATATACCACTATGGATAGGTTTTTAACATCCCTGAACGGAAAACTAAAAGGCATTCAAGCAAAATTGCTGAAACCAATTGCCATCGTGGTCCAAAACCGTACTTTGGAGCAGAATAGTCTGCAATGACTTTTTAGCAGTTCTACAAAACCTTCCGTATTTACACGAATTTAGGATTTGAGCTTATGACCTTATGGTCAGTGGTTTGAATCCAATCCTCGCTACGAAGTGGAACCCTAGATGACGAAAACATTCATACTTCTCAACGTTTTTTACAACTGAAATACAGTGTAGTACGGATACCAGCGGGGTCAATTACCTGCTCAGCGACCACCTGGGCTCCACCAGCGTGGTCACCGATGGCGCCGGGCACGCTGAGCAGCAAGCAGTTGTATATTACAGCTAATTTTCCATCCCGGCTAACGAAAAACCGATTCCCCCCATCTCTTGACCAAATTCCCATATCTTGTTAAACTAGAATAGTAGATTAACCCAACTTATAGAGAGGGAGTATAGTATGGCATATTCATTTACCAACTCAAAAGGGAAGACCTATTTCTTGCATCGCAAATCAGTCGCATCAGCGTCCGGGAAAACAAGGGATTTGTTTTTCTTTGCCGGCGATCTGCGCCCTCAATTTGCGGTCAACGAGGTCCCGGCAGGCAAAAAGGTCGTTGAGATGAAATCAGGGTTACCGGTTCTGAAGAATATTAAGTAATCCTCTGACATTAACTCAACATCCAAATTGCTCAAGATAAGAAGCTGATCCACCATTACTTTTAACATAATGGCATTTGTATAATGAACAAGGCTTGCTGGTAGCAATCAAACAGCAGGCCTTATTCGGTTTGCCTGGTGATATTAATTGCTATTCTGGATCCAATTCAGGGATATGATTATTCTGGATTTCCAGTAGCTTTTCTATGAACTACCTCCCATGCCAAAAGCGTCCCCCTAATAACGTTATTCAGCAAAATTTATTATAGAGATTAAAATGCTTATCACACAAGGATAAGTCTATTTCGCTCGATTTCGTGTTGCCACGTCAAAGACCACAGCCAACACCAGTACCACACCGCGTACGATATACTGGGTCGATATATCAATCGTCATAAGGTTCATGCCACTGGTCAATGACATCATCACGATCGCACCGACGAGTGACCCTACGACCTTCCCCACACCTCCTGCAGCAGATACACCGCCCACGTACGCTGCAGCAATGGCATCAAGCTCAAATAATGTACCTGCTGTTGTCGTTGCGGATTGCAGACGAGAAGCAAATAAAATGCCGGAGAGCGCAGATAACATCCCCATAGAGCCAAAGACCACGTAAGTGATCTTTTTAACACTGATACCGCTCAGTTCTGCTGCTTCCGGGTTACCTCCCACAGCATATATATGCCGACCCAAAAAGGTGCGTGTTGTAAGAAAATGATAAATAAGTGTCACTGCAAGGACGATCACAGCAGTCCAGGATAAGCCATTATAACCAGCAAGGACATAAGTAATACCACCGATCAGCAAGACTGTGAAAATCAGTTTGAGTGCAAAAACATTCTTGGAAAGCACTTCGAATTGATATTCCATTTTCTTTTTCCGGCTGTTGATTTCGGAGATAACAATGAGCACAGCTGCAACGATACCCAGTAATAATGTCAGCTTATGCATCTTCGGTAGGAAACCGATGTCCGGAAAATCCGGGATATAACCGTTCCCTATGGCATTAAAAATATCGTTTGAAATGACGATCGTGCCGGTTTTCAATGTTGCACGCAAGAGGGCTCCGCGATAAATGAGCATGGCTGCCAAAGTTGCGACAAAAGACGGGATCATTAATTGTGCGATGGTGATCGATGTAAGTAATCCCGCCAAAGCGCCCATCACCAACACCAAAGGGATAACCGCCCAAATCGGCAGGTTCCATGTGTTAAGAGCGATTGCTGCCAAAGCACCCAGGAAACCCGCCAGAAAACCGACGGAGAGATCGATATGACGGATTACCATGACCAAGGTCATCCCCACTGCAAGCACGGCAATATACCCTGTCTGGTTCAACAGGTTGCTGATATTACGGGAGGAAATAAAGATGCCATCTGTGGCTAAAGTAAAATAAGCCATGATGACAAACAAGGCGATATACATCCCGTATTCACGGATATTCTTTTTGAGTAGTTGCGATAATTCTTTGAAAAATGACATCTCTAATCCCTTAGTTCGTGGCCAATTTCATGATTTCTTCCTGGTCTGCTTCTTCAATCAGTAACTCTCCGGTGATGCGTCCTGAAGAGATAACATAGACCCGGTCACTCATTCCCAAAATCTCCGGTAGTTCTGAGGAGATCATAATAATACTCATCCCTTCCTCGACCAGCCTGTTCATAATAGTAAAAATCTCATACTTTGCACCGACGTCAATCCCGCGTGTTGGCTCATCAAGGATCATCACATCCGGTTTCACATACAACCATTTTGCCAGGGATACTTTTTGTTGATTCCCGCCACTAAGGAATTGCACCTTTTGGGCAATGCTTGGCGTTTTGATGTTCAACGATTCGGTATATTCTCTGGCATCCATGATCTCAGCATTGATGTCAATCACCCCATGATTTAGAATCTTCTTCAAGTTAGCGAGGGTAATATTTTCTTTGACATCCTGGATTAGGATCAAGCCATCGCCTTTCCGGTCTTCAGTGACATAAGCCAGACCAGCATCAATAGCCTTCTTGGGATTGTTGAAACTCACAGGGTTTCCCCGGAGAAACATTTCACCATCAATTCTATAACCGTCTGGATTTCCAAACAAGCTCAGTGCCAATTCAGTCCGCCCAGAGCCCATCAAACCCGTAATACCAACGATCTCACCTTTCTTCAGAGTAAGCGTAATGTCATTCAGGATCTTCCGCCCACGATTGGGGTCATAGGCATTCCAATCCCGAACTTCAAATACAATCTCATCAGAGAACATGTGCTCCCGGCTGGGGAAAATATTTTCGATTGATCGTCCGACCATGTGTTTGATCAAGACATTTTCGTGGATTTCCCCATTGTGGCCATTCAAGGTGATGATACTTTCACCATCCCGCAGTACGGTGACTTTGTCAGCCACTGCAACCACTTCCTTGAGCTTATGCGAGATCAAGACAGAAGTAACACCCTCTTCTTTCAACTCCCGCAATATGTTCAACAGATTTTCGCTATCGGTCTCATTTAATGCGGATGTGGGTTCATCTAAAACCAACAGTTTCGCATCACGACTAAGCGCTTTTGCAATCTCGACCAGTTGTTGTTTGCCGATCCCTAAATCTTTGACTTTAGTCGCTGGATTGACATCCAACCGTACTTTCTTCAAGACCTCAACAGTCTGTTTGATGGTCTCATTAATATTAACCGTCATCCCGTTTTGGATTTCATGGCCCAGAAACACATTCTCGTATACTGTCATCTCAGGTACCAACGCAAGTTCCTGATAGATAACAGCTACACCAGCCACCTCGCTATCATGTGTATTCTTAAAGGTTTGAAGCTCACCCTCTAAATAAATATCACCCTCGTAGGATCCATAGGGATGTACGCCACTCAACACCTTCATTAGTGTTGACTTGCCAGCGCCATTCTCTCCTACAAGACAATGGATTTGTTCACGCTCTACTTGAAAACTGACATCATCGAGTGCTTTTACTCCGGGGAATTCCTTGGTGATGTTCTTCATTTCTAGGATTGGAACACTCATTATCTCTCCGGTAAAAATCTCTATTCCTAAGTAGCATAGTGGAATAGTGATGGTAATAATACCACCACTATTCCAATGAGCTATTTTCTTATTTCAATTCAGATTACTCGAGACCGGTGAAATCGCCTGCTTCATAGTAGCCGGAGTCGATCAATGCGGATTGCACATTGTCACTATCAACGGAGATCACCTCGGACTGTTTGGCAGGAACATCAATGACGCCATTGTCATAGGAA